>JGI24708J26588_10000097_pt1 | contig 63296 bp, 69 predicted proteins | sample BioPla1DNA2_FD_26588 | JGI IMG/M metagenome (IMG submission 26588) | reverse complement strand
ATTTTGTATATCGCTAACTGCTAATAAAGAAAAAGCAGGGGAGTCATGCTCCCTGCTTCCATAATACTTTATGCTCTTACCCCAACAATTGACAAAGAGCCGTATTTCAAAAGAGCTTTTTAGCGCCGCATCCAAGCGGGGATATCCAGATCAGGATTACGGAATGGCTCAATCTTTGCATATTCACTACCGGTGTTAGAAGTAGGCTTAGTTGGTTTGGTATCAAAACCGGTAGCAATAACGGTTACACGCACTTCATCACCAAACGATTCATCGATGACAGAACCAAAAATAATATTAGCCTCCGGATCAGCTGCGTTGGAAATAATTTCGGCCGCCTCATTGACTTCAAATAATCCTAAATTTGGACCACCAGTTATATTTAAAAGAACTCCGCGAGCTCCTTCAATTGATGTTTCAAGAAGCGGACTGCGAATTGCAGCTTCTGCCGCCGCAATAGACCGATTATCGCCTGAACCAATACCGATCCCCATTAAAGCCGACCCTTGTTCCATCATAATTGTTTTTACATCGGCAAAATCCAAATTAATTAGCCCCGGTACAGCAATCAAATCCGATATACCTTGCACGCCTTGACGCAAGACATCATCCGCAATTCTAAAAGCCTCCATCATCGGAGTGCGTTTATCAACAACCTGCATTAATCTATCATTTGGTATCGTTATCAAGGTATCAACTTTTTCTTTTAGTTTAGCGGTCCCCCGTTCAGCTTGACCTTGACGACGCCGCCCTTCGAAACCAAAAGGCTTAGTAACAACCCCGACAGTCAGAGCGCCTACTTCTTTAGCGCACTCGGCAACAACCGGTGCAGCGCCGGTGCCGGTGCCACCGCCCATTCCGGCTGTTACAAAAACCATATCCGCGCCACGCAATGCCTTAATTATTTCCTCACGGCTCTCCTGAGCCGCCTTTTCACCAACTTCAGGATTTGCACCTGCTCCTAAGCCTTTAGTTAGCTTCTCACCAATTTGTATACGATGCGGTGCCAAGGCATGCACAAGGGCTTGGGCATCCGTATTGATTGCTATAAACTCAACACCCTTAAGACCTGACGTAATCATTCGATTCACTGCATTATTTCCGCCGCCACCGACTCCAATAACTTTAATGGAAGCAAACTGTTCTAAATCCATATCAAATTCTAGCATGAAAATTTTTCCTCCTTATTCTGAGTTCCACGCTATTAGAAGAACTTCCTAATCTTTTCAAAGAGTGATCGCCAAGATTGCGTTGTAGGCTCTTGACTTACTGCCGCTGCATGCCGCGCGGCATGCAAAATAACACCATAACATGAGGTATTACTTGGATATGAATATTCTGCCAGCAGTTTATCCGGTACTTTTGTTTTCACCTGCAATCCGAAATGTTTTTCAATAGCAGCTACAAAACTTGGCATGGCTGAACATCCCCCGGTAAATACAATTTCATTAATATCACTATCGAGCATTGAACCCTTAATATGCTCGTGAATTAAATAGACAATTTCTTCTACTCTGCTTTCAATTACGTCAAAGAGAAAGTCATAAGAGACCTGTTTGTCAGTTGTTCCATAATCATTACAATCAAGGATTACAGCTTGCCCGCGAAATGCTTTATCAAGTCGTGAATAATAACGCTTGATGCCTTCCGCATGCTGCTCGCTTATCTCTAACGCTTTCATTATATCGCGTGTTATGTAATTGCCCCCTAGCGGCAGTGATGCCGAGTTATATATAACCCCACCACGATATAGAGAAACGTCGGTTGTCCCAGCACCGATGTCGATTATTATTACTTTTTTATCCTTGGTATCTGGCGCCAAAGCTTGCGCACCAACTATAGAATTTGCAACTACCCCAGCAACTTTTATTCCCGTATTTCGGACAGCCGCTATCAGTTCTTTTATAGCCATTTCGGGAGCTGCTACAACAAGGGTTTCAACCTCCAAGCAAGACCCCTGCATACCTATTGGCGCAGATGTCTGGCGCTTTTTATCAACCCAAAAACATAATGGTAAAATATGCAGAACGTATAGTTCCTCGGGAATACCGGTAAGTACAGATGAACGACAAACTCGATCAATGTCTTCATTTGTTATTGTTTTTGGCGAATGCGGAGCAATACTGCCAATACAGTTAAAAGAGCGAATACCCATGCCGCCCACTCCAATGTAAACACCTTGGGCAGAAACTTGATTGTCAGATATTGCACAATCAACGGCTTGTTTAATAGATGACGATAAGGCCTTGTAATCTGATATTGCTCCTTTGTCGAACCCAAAGGTCTGCATAATTCCTATGCTGTCAATTGAAATATCCTGCTCATTTGTCATAGCTCCAGAAAAAACTTTGACCGTCGCTGTTCCTACATCAATCCCCAATAAATGGCTTTTATCCATGCCTTTCCCTCGTCAAAAATATTATGTTACATTCCTTATGTTTCAACAGAAGTAGCAATTTCCCTTTTTTGTTATTAAAGAAAATATAAGTATTTAGGAATATCCAGCAAAAGTCCTATAGCGTTTGAACCTTAAAACTACCTAAGGTGACATTCAATTAAAAAACCGCCTTACATGGCGGTTTTTGGCAAGTTATGAAATAGACTATTTTTTTAAAAAGTATCGACGAATAATAGCCAAATTTTGGAAAATACGCAAGCCGAACGCCAGTAAGGCTACATAATATAAGTCAATTCCTAGGCGTTCACCAACATAAACAAGACTGGCAGCTAATAAAGCATTAGTAAAAAAACCGGTAATAAAAATTGTATTATCAAATTTTTCTTCGGAGCCAGCCCGCAAACCACCAAATACCGAATCTAAAGCGGCTAGCAAGGCTACAGACATAAACTTAGCATATTCGACAGGTATACTTATAGGAGATACAATACCAATAATCAGCCCTATAATCAGCCCTATAACCGGTAACGCCATTCTTACACACCATCCTTTACCGGCTTGGCGAGTTCAAAGCGAAACGCTCCTTTATACGCCGGGACAATCTGATTTTCTTGTTTTTTTATTGAAATTTGAATACCCCAAAACTGTAGCGTTTCGACAACACCCCCGCGCATTTTAAGAGCATTTTCCAAAGTATTCGGCTCTCCAATAGCTTTTATCTCATACGGCGGTGAATAACGGGTATTGTTTACTGACAAAGTTGGGCCAGCACAGCGAATTTCCGAGCTAGCTATCAAGCGCTGTTCGTTAATAGAAATTGCTTCGGCGCCAGCCGCCCAGAGCTCATTGATAACTTTAAGGATATCATCATCATGAATTATGTACAAATTCGGATTTTCCCCAATTTTTGATTGCCGCTTACTATCATCAATCGTTATTGAAACCCCAGGACCCTGCATTGCAATTACCCCAGCCCCCATTCTTAAAAGCTCAGCCTCCTGTGAAACTGCCTTGGTCCCCGATTCTCGCATCTCACTAATTTGTTTTTGCAACGCATCCCGTTCTTTTTCCGTCTGAATCAAGCGCTGCGATAAATCTTCAATCCGCTGAAAAGGCACAGTAGATTTTATATCTTCTGTTGTCCGAAATTGTACCGCTAACATAAAGCCTAAGATTACACAAACAAAAGCAATAGCAGCTTGTCCTTGTTTTATTTGTAACACTGACTCACCCCTTTCTCACGAGACATCCTGGATTAAAAGATACTTACTTAAGATGGAGTTCTGTCTCCATCTTAAGCTTAGCCGAACTTATCTAGAGATTTAGACGATGTAAACTCCCACTTAAGAAGATGGAGTCGTATAGCGTCTTGGTCATCGATAAATTATGATTTAAACTTTATAAACGGAGAAGCATAGTTCAGATCTATATAATCAATTATAGCACCATTACCTGCTAATTCATTAAGGATTTCATTAGTTAACTTAGCTTTTTCAGCCATTCTCTCCGCCTTTCCAAGTTTTAGTTGGGAAGACTTTACTGTGTAACAAACAATGCTCCCGCCTGCTTGAATATTAACTTCAGATATTTGATTTAGAATTGGCTCTTCTAGTGTAGATAGATACTCTAAAACTGGCTCGACTTGTGGATGCTCAACGTTATCGCCAACGTATCCGCCATCAAGTCTTATTCCTGTAATCATCGGGACATTTATTTGTTTTAAATTCTTATGAGCAGCTAATATTACACCCTGTTTATCGACCTCAACAAAACCATAGCTGCTAGCAACGTAAGCAAGAGGCCGCCGTTCCTTAATACTAATTACAATAGTGCTGGGAAACTTCCGTATAACATCTACATCTGAAACGCGTAAGTCTTTTAAAAGACGTTCACGTATTTGACCAGTATTAAGCTTTAAGATGTTTACGGGTTCCGGGATCTCTGCAATTACATATACTTCCTCTGTCGGCATATACTTATTTCCTTCAACAACTACATTACCGACATTAAAATATGTGGAATTAACAAACAAAAAGCCTACGATAAGTACAACAAGCAATATTAACAGTGCCGAAAACACATGGCCAAATGGCTGGTTGTCTTGTTGTGGACGCCTTTTCTGTAAGAACTTTTGCATGCATTCACCTCTGTTACTAAGCTGCTTTACAAGTAATTATACATCAACTTACTTGTCCTATAAACTATCAAAAAAAGACAGCATTGTAATATGCTGCCTTTTTAAAAGCTATTTATCTTCAAGCATCAATAGCAGCTTTTCACACAAATCTTCAAAAGATATTCCCGCTGCCGCGGCTGCCTTAGGAACTAGACTTGTAGCAGTCATGCCTGGGATAGTATTTACCTCCAGTACATATGGCCTATTCTGTTGATCCAACATAATGTCAACCCTTGCTATTCCCCGACATCCTAGAGCCTTGAAAGTAGTAACGGCAACTTTTTGCAGTTCTATCGTAACATCATTATCAAGCTTGGCAGGTACAATATATTCTGTCGCACCTTTAGTATACTTGGAATGATAATCATAGCGTCCTGAATGAGGTGCAATTTCAATTATTGGCAAAGCTTTCGGATCGTGGCTACCGTACACTGCAACTGTTACTTCCCGTCCTTTTATAAATTCTTCCACTAAAATACTATCGCTATATTTGAAAGCCTGCTTCACAGCCTCGTTAAGATCACCTGGCTTCTCTACAATGTAAACACCAATGCTGGAGCCTTGCGCTGCTGATTTAATTACTACGGGGACACCGAAATCCTTCTCAATCACTGTCGGTAATGCGGCATTAAGTTCATCTTTGGTATATAAACGTGATTTAGGCGTCGGGATTCCAGCAGCTACGAATATCCGCTTTGAAACCCCTTTATCCATGGCTATTGCGCTAGCCAGGACACCAGACCCAGTATAGGGAATCCCCAGTAATTCGAGTGCTCCTTGTAGTATCCCATCTTCACCAAATTTACCATGGATAGCATTAAATACAATATCAACGTTTTCTTCTACTATCTTAGTTATAAATTGCTTAGGTTCTAAATCAATCTCAATTACATTATAACCTTTTGTCTGAAGTGCCTTTAATATTGCCCGTCCTGTATTAAGCGAAACTTCGCGCTCGTCAGAAGGCCCTCCCATTACAACAGCAATTTTTTTTGATTTCACTTAGAAACCCCCTATCCGCTTCCGTGACGTATAATGTTTGCACCAAGACTTTGAAGTTTCTCCTCGAATTTTTCATAGCCTCTGTCAATGTGATGCACTGCTTCAATTTCTGTTATTCCCTCGGCGGCTAATGCCGCCAAGACTAGCGCGCCTCCTGCCCTAAGATCCGGAGCTGCTACACAAGCTCCTGTCAACTTAGGTATACCGCGAATAATGGCAGTCCGCCCCTCAACCTTTACTTTAGCCCCCATTCGAGACAATTCATCTACATGCTTAAACCGATTTTCAAAAATGGTCTCAGTTATTACGCTTGTTCCTTTTGCAATGGTAAGCAGCGATAGAATGGGCGCCTGCAAATCAGTGGGAAAACCCGGATGCGGCAGTGTTTTAATATCAACACCGCGTAAATCGCCTGCTTTAACGCGGACATAGTTTATACCCGTCTCAATATTGGCTCCAATTTCCTCCAGTTTGTCAAGTACAGAGAATAGATATTCAGGCCTAATGTTTTCAATTGTAACATCACCCTGAGTCATAGCTCCGGCAATCAAAAAAGTACCTGCCTGTATGCGATCTGGTATGATTGTGTGTTCAGTGGGATAAAGTTTATTTACACCTTCGATCCGAATTGTATCAGTTCCTGCTCCACTAATTTTTGCCCCCATTTTATTTAAAAAAGTCTGTAAGTCGCTAATTTCAGGTTCTCGGGCTGCATTTCTAATGATCGTCACACCATTTGCAAGAACCGCCGCCATTACAGCGTTCTCAGTTGCACCTACACTTGGGAAATCAAAGTGAATATCTCCGCCGGTCAATTGAGTTGCCTCAGCTACAATAAAACCAAATCGTTCGCTAATTTTTGCTCCGATTTTTTCCAAAGCTTTTATATGTAGGTCAATCGGTCTAGGGCCAATATCACAACCCCCTGGGTAAGAAAGCCGAACTTTTTTGAATCTTCCTAACAACGGACCCATGAGAAAAACGGATGCTCGCATTTCGCGCATCAAATGCTCCGGAATCTCGGCCTTACTAACATTGGTAGTATCAATGATAAGCGTATTTCCTTCGCGTTGAATTTTAGCACCTAGCAATATTAGGATGTCCTGCATTGCGTTAATATCACGAATAAACGGAACATCGTGAATAACACTGACGCCTGAGCACAAAAGCGACGCAGCCATGATCGGCAAGGTAGCATTCTTGGCCCCGCCAATTCGTAGATTACCTTGAAGTTGTACTTCCCCTGTGACGATAAATTTCTCCATCGTCTCCCCCCCTAGAAAAGTACAACCACCCCACTCAAAAAGAGAATGTCTTCCAAAGGAAGACAAAATACAAAACTAATCTTTTACTAGTATTTCTATAAGTTCTTCGCCGACTCGATAAACATCTCCTGCGCCCATGGTGATTATTAAATCACCCGGTTCGGTTACTTCGCTGAGATAGCGAGCAATTCTTTCTTTATCTTTTATATAAACAACATTTTGACCCGTTTGTTTCTCAACCTCCTCCTTAATAACCTCGCCATCGATACCAGGAATCGGCCTTTCTCCAGCAGCGTATATATCTGTAAGAATTAATAAGTCAGTTGAAGAAAATGCGCTCCCAAACTCATTCCTTAACAGCATAGTCCTGGAAAAACGGTGTGGCTGAAAAACACAAATTAATCTTTTAGGCGCGGTTTGCCGTGCTGCTAACATCGTTGTGGCAATTTCAGTCGGGTGATGAGCATAATCATCGACAATCCAAATGCCATTAAGCCTAGCCTTTGTCTGAAACCGACGTTTAGCACCTTGAAAAAGAGCTATTCCCTCGGCAATTTGTTCAAAGCTCAATCCTAGCTGTATTCCCACAGCAATTGCAGCCAACGAATTTGCCACATTATGGCGACCCGGTACGTTTAGTTTCATAGTCCCTAATAAATTCTTATGTCTATAAACATCAAAAATAGTCGCCGCACCCTGGGCACGGATATTTTGGGCCTGATATTCCGCATCTTGATTTTCAATAGCATAAGAAACAAATTTTCGTTCTAGGCTATTAGCTATATCCCTGATATGTTTATTATCAAAGCATAATACCGCCATTCCGTCTTTTTGAGGAAGCTTTAGTAAAAATTCCTCAAATGTATGTAAAATGTTTTCCATTGTTTGATAAAAGTCCATATGGTCATTTTCAATATTAGTAATTATCGCTATCTGCGGCGACAGTTTTAAAAATGAACCATCGCTTTCATCAGCCTCGGCTACTAACCAGTCGCCTGAGCCTAGTTTAGCATTACCGCCAAGATAATTTAATTCACCGCCAATAATAATAGTAGGATCAATACCCGCCTTTTCAAGCATAAGGGCGACCATTGACGTTGTCGTCGTCTTACCATGCGCCCCTGCTACTGCAATGCCTTTGCGCTCTTTCATCAAGGCAGCTACAACATCAGAACGATGGTAAATTTTTATATTTCTTAACTTAGCGGATAATACTTCAGCATTGCTATCGGGTATGGCCGTCGATACAACAACGGCCTCGACATCACCTAGATTTTGTTCATTATGTCCGATATAAACTTTAGCCCCTAGTTTTTCAAGTTTTCTTGTTGTTTCAGAAGCGCTCATATCTGAACCAGAGATAATATAACCCATTTGCAGCAAAATTGTAGCAATGGCGCTCATACCTGCACCGCCAATACCAACAAAATGAAAACTCTTAATATGATTTAGCAAAAACTTCGCTCCTTTCTCGCGCCATATACCCTGAATTATAATGTATAATATTGTATGAACAAGAGGGTATTGATGTTACTAGACAGATAAGTAAAAAATAAAATTTACTAAGACTTAGTATTGGTCAAATCAATAGCAATTTCCGCGATATGCTCTGCTGCCTCCGGGCGGCCTATTCTTTTACTGGCTGCGGCCATTAATTCAAGCCTAGAGGGATCATCAATCAATTCTTTAACTAATACTAATAGCCTCTCGCCACTTAGCTCTTTATCGCGGATAACAGCAGCCGCTCCATGATTTTCCATCACTAGTGCGTTATGTTCCTGGTGATTTTCTGCAGCATATGGATATGGTATTAGGATTGAGGGAATACCTCGCGCCGTTAATTCTGCTAAGCCAACTGCGCCAGCCCGAAAGATTGCTAAATCTGCAGCGGCTAAGGCAAGTGGCATATTATATAAATAAGGTTTTATACTAATATTTCCAGCAGAGGTAATATCTATACCAGATTGTTCTAAATTTCCAACTATGCCATTATACTCGGTTTTTCCGGTCACATGCAATAGCTGAACATCTTTTCGAGCTATGAAATATTTATATACTTCAACCATAGCTTGGTTTATACTTCGAGCGCCTCGGCTTCCTCCGGAAATTAGGATTGTCCGTTTTTTGGGGTCTAGCCCAAGTGCCTCAATGCCTTCCTGGCGTGAGGCAGACATAACCTCCGGGCGAATTGGATTGCCGGTAAAAATGACTTTGTCTTTAGAAGGAAAATAATTTGCAGCATCGGCATAACCAACGGCTATTTTATCAACAAACCTAGCCAAAATTTTATTTGTTATCCCCGGGATAACATTCTGCTCCTGAATAATTGTCGGCACCCCTAGAAGGCTTGCGGCCAGAAGGACTGGACCGCAAACATATCCCCCTGTGCCAATTACAATGTCGGGTTTAAACTTGCGGATGATACTTTGGGATTGCCATATGCTGGCGGCTGATTTAAATAGTGTGGCAAGGTTTTGCAAAGTAAGCCGGCGCTCAAATCCTCGGATATCAATTGTTTTGAAATCATAGCCTTCCTTCGGAATTATATCCGCTTCTAACCCTTGGTTAGTACCCACAAATAGCACTTGACAGGATTTGGACCTTTTCTCAATAGCTTTGCTTATAGTAATAGCGGGGTAGATGTGTCCACCTGTCCCCCCGCCAGACAACATGACTCGCATATTCGAAGTGGCCTCCTCATTTTAAATTAACATAGCGTGATATGTTAAGTAATATCCCTACTCCTGATAACGTAAATATCAATGCTGACCCACCAAAGCTCAAGAACGGTAAAGGTATTCCAGTTACAGGCATAGAAGCGGTAACCACTGCTATATTCATCAGCGCCTGTATAATAATCATCGTCGTAATACCAGCCGCCATTAAACTGCCAAATATATCGGGTGCCGAAATAGCGACTTTTAAGCCACGCCACGCAAATAAAAAGAAAAGTATAATTACCGTGATAGTACCAATAAAGCCAAGTTCTTCACCAAGAATGGCAAAAATAAAATCAGTATGAGGTTCTGGTAAGTACAAGAACTTTTCTCTGCTACGGCCAAGACCGACCCCGAACAAGCCCCCGGATCCAATGGCATATAGCGACTGGATTATGTGATAACCGGTATCAAGCGGATCAGCCCAAGGATCGCTAAATGCCAGCAGCCGCTTCATTCTATATGGCTCTACTATAATGGCTGCAATAATGCCGGACACACCGGCAACCCCTAAAGAAACAAGATGGGATATTTTGGCCCCGGCCGTAAATAAAAGAACAAATACTGTACCACCTATCGCTAAGGCTGTTCCTAAATCTGGTTCTTTCAGAATAAGCCCGAAAACAACAAGTAATACCAAAAGCTGGGGCAGAACACCTTTAACAAAACTGGTTATCCTATCTTGACGGAGTGCTAAACTACTGGCACAAAATAGCACCATACTAAGCTTGGCAATTTCTGAAGGCTGCATATACAGGGAGCCAAACCCAAGCCATCTCCTTGCGCCGTTGACGACCCTTCCCATGCCTGGAATAAGAACTAGGATAAGCAATACTATTGTTACCAACATTACTGGCTTAGCAAGCTTTCTCCAGGCATGATAGTCGATATTCATAGTAAGTATCATGGCCAGAAGTCCCAATGTTACCCAAATGATTTGTCGTTTTAAAAAGTAATAACTATCTTGAAAGTTGACATAGGCGGAGACCGCACTCGAACTATATACCATTACAACACCGATTGCCAATAGCGCTATTACGGCAAAAAAAATGATAAAATCGGGCGATTTAGGTCTAACACCCAAGACAACTCCCTCCCTTACTCTAAATGCTGGACAAACCTTTTGAATGCTCTCCCTCGTTCTTCATAATTCTTAAACATATCGTAGCTTGAACAAGCTGGGGACAGCAAAACCACGTCCTTACCCTCGGCTAATTGATGGGCTAATTTTACCGCACTTTCTAAATCACTTTCTATACGGATACTTTTCACCCCATGACGGACTGCTGACTCGTGAAAACGACCGCTAGCTTCACCAATTAAGATTAAATGACAAACCTTTTCCCGGACAACTGTCATAAACTCAGTTAAATCTGTTTTTTTATCTCGGCCGCCCGCAATTAATATGACGTTTCCGGGAAAAGCATCAAGTGCTTTAATCGCTGATTCAGGATTTGTAGCTTTCGAGTCGTTATAGTACTGAACACCGTCTATTGTTGCGACTGGTTCAATACGATGTTCTACTCCGTTAAATCCACGCAAAACTTGAGCCATATATTCAATATCTACACCCGCAAAAAAAGCAACGCCACAGGCAGCCATCGCATTTTCAATATTGTGAGCGCCACGTACTTGAATTTCGTCAGTTGGGCATATCGAAAAGACTTGCCCCTCCCACGCAATTTTTATAATTCCTTCTTGAACAAAAATTCCAGATATCAGCAATGATTTACGGCTAAAAAATACAACTTTTGACTTGGTTCTTTTGGCCATATCCCGAACAATATCATCATCATAATTAAGAATCAGAAAATCATTTGCTGTTTGGTTAGCAAAGATTTTCTCTTTCATTTTTATGTAGGTAGCCATAGTTCCATGCCTATCCAGATGATCTGCAGTAATATTTAAAATTGCAGCGATCCTAGGTCTAAAATTCAAAATTGCCTCTAACTGAAAACTTGATATTTCCGCAACGACTATGCCAGATTCATCAACTCCAGCAACTTCATGTGAAAGTGCCTGGCCAATATTACCGCCAACTACCACATCTTGATAAGCAGTTTTAACCATTTCACCAACCAATGTTGTAGTTGTTGTCTTCCCGTTAGTACCAGTGACAGCGACAAGCGGTGATTTACAAATTTGATACGCTACCTCAATTTCGCTTATTACTTGTATCCCCCTTGTCTGAGCTGATTCGACAAGCGGCAGATAGACAGATATCCCTGGCGACAGAACAATCAGATCAGTATCAGTAAGCAAACTTTCATCTTGTTTTCCTAAGGCTAATACCACTCCAAGGGTTTCAAGTCCAGAAAGGTCTCTATCAATATTCTCTTTTGTCCTATTATCACTTAAGGTTACCTTTGCTCCCAATTTTTGTAGAATTGCAGTAACCGAAATACCGCTTATTCCTGCACCTAAAACAAGTATTTTTTTATTTTTAAAATCCACTATATTCCTCCTGCACGACTAGCTGCCAGAATAGCTAAGGCTATTACGCCGAAAACCACGCCTACAAGCCAAAATACAATAACTACCTTGGTTTCTGACCAGCCTGAAAGTTCAAAATGGTGATGAATAGGGCTCATAAGAAATACCCGCTTGCCGGTTGATTTAAATGAGGCTACTTGAATAATCACCGACAATGCCTCAATAACAAACACACCCCCAACGAGAACTAGTAGCAATTCGGTTTTTGTCATTACTGCTACCGAAGCCAAAGCCCCGCCTAGAGCTAGTGAACCGGTATCCCCCATAAACACCTTAGCAGGGTGGGCATTAAAGCGGAGAAAGCCTAGTGTAGCGCCAGCCAGCGCAACACAAAAAATGGCTAACTCAAACTTACCAAAGCTTAGGCATATTACCGCATATGCTACGGCGGCAACTGTCGTAGTACCTGCCGCCAAACCATCTAAACCGTCAGTTAAGTTTACCGCATTAGTAGTTCCAACAAGGACCAGAAAGATCAGAGCGTAATACAAGGGACCTAAGTCAAAGTTAATTCCCAGTACCGGAATCCAGAGATCAGTGCCGCGATCCATATATCCTGCCGCAATATAAGCCAAGGCTACTGCCATTATAATTTGCCCTAAAAGTTTCTGTCTGGCTTTTAATCCTAGTGAACGCTTAAGAACTACCTTTATAAAATCGTCTAAAAAACCTATCATACCATGACCAATCGTAATAAACAGCGCTAGCCAAACTTCAACGCTTTTTCCAGCATATATCAACGCTGGAATTAATAAGGCAATAAGGATAATCACTCCGCCCATGGTTGGCGTACCGGCTTTTGCATAGTGCCGCTCAGGTCCTTCTTGTCTGATACTTTGACCAAATTTTAAACGCCGCAGCAATGGAATAACCAATGGCCCTAAAACTAAAGCCACCAAAAATGCCACGCCGGCGGCATAGAACAATGCTTGCATGAATAATAGACCTCCCCAAGCTTAACTCAATACATCTATAATTTGTTCCATTTTCATACTTCGCGATCCTTTTATTAAGATTGTATCGCCAGGTGTTAAATACTGCTTTAAAACATTCGCCGCTTCCTCATGGTTTTTACAAGCCAGCGATACTTTAGCACCGTTACGTTGCGCTTCTTCTGCAATATAAGCAGCTAACTCACCAACAGTAACTACAATATCGACACCACTAAGTCCTATTTTGCGTCCAATTTTTTGATGAGCCTCAACGGCCATCTGTCCTAGTTCAAGCATATCTCCCAAGACGACTACCTTACGGCCGCTAGCTATCTCAACCAAGGTATCGATAGCGGCTGACATTGAAAGAGGGCTAGCGTTATAAGCATCATTTATTATCGTGTACTTACCTTTTGGTTCAATCGCTAACCGCATACCGCTTGCGACAAAACGCTTCAAACCTTCGCCAATCTCATCAACTTCCATGCCTAGTCCTAGGCCAACAGATACTGCCGCAAGGGCATTATAAACATTATGTCTTCCTATAGTTGGAATAAATACTTTGTTTATTCTACCTAAGTACTTAAAACCAACAGTCATGCCAATCCCATTAGTATTAGTATTAATATCAACACCTTGTACATCGCAGCCATCTTCGAGACCATATAATAGAACGCGGGCTGGTGTTTTTCTTCCCATAGCTCGTACATGATCATTGTCACCATTTAATATTGCCAATCCATTATTTGGCAAACTTTCTACCAATTCCGCTTTCGCCCTGGCGATATTCTCCATTGACCCTAATAACTCTATATGCGTCTCGCCGACATTTGTTATAACCCCAATATTCGGCAAGGCGATGTCGGAAAGTTCTTTAATTTGTCCAAGTCCTCGCATACCCATTTCAACAATTCCAGCATCATGGGTTGCGTTAAGATTCAGCAAGGTTAGCGGCAGTCCAATCTCGTTATTAAAATTAGCCTCTGTTTTAAGTACATTAAACCGGCTGCCTAAAACCGCAGCTATCATATCTTTAGTAGTTGTTTTACCATTCGAACCAGTTACAGCAATAATGGGAATATTATAACGCTGACGATGAAAACTTGCCAATGCCTGTAGGGCTTTTAAGGTATCTTTAACCTTAATAACTGGAATATTATCACTAGCGAACTCTCCCCCCCGACTAACGATAACCCCTGCCGCGCCATTTTGTAATGCGATAGGAATAAAGTCATGTCCATCATACCGTTCGCCTCTGAGCGCAATAAACAAGTCGCCTGGACGTATACTTCTTGTGTCGGTTGTTATACCGCTAAATTTTATTGGTTCCGCTAGCTTAACCGGAATCCCCTCGGTCGCAGCGCAAATCTCCGCTAAGGTGAATGCTGTCATCACTTCATCTCCCTAATGGCCTCGCGGGCTATTTCCCGATCATCAAATGATATTGTTTTATCCTTAAGGATTTGATACGTTTCATGCCCTTTACCCGCAATAATAACAATATCATCTTTTGCAGCAATACTGATAGCTGCGTAAATTGCCTTCTTACGATCTGAAATCCTTCTGTACAACTTATTATCCTTGTTGCTACTGATTATACCAGTCTCGATTTCATCAAGTATAGTATCAGGATCTTCTGTACGCGGATTATCCGAAGTTGCTATAATAACGTCCGCGTATTGTACTGCCAATGCACCCATAATTGGCCGCTTAGTACGATCGCGGTCGCCACCGCAACCAAATACAATAATAATACGCTGCTCAGCAAATCCGCGCGCTGTTTTCAAAATGTTTTCAAGACCGTCAGGAGTATGCGCATAATCTACAATGACACTGAACGGCTGTCCGGCGTCAACTATTTCAAAACGCCCCGGAACGCTTTTAAAAGACTCCAAGGCCTTTTTAATCTTGTTAATCCCAATTCCTTCAGCGAACGTTGCGCCGATAGCTGCTAAAACATTGTAAACATTAAATAATCCAGTTATATTAAGGTCAAGCGATATCTTCCCATACGGTGTGTTAACTTCGAATTTAGCTCCCTTTGACTCAATCCTGATGTTATCCGCCGACAAACTGGCTTCATTTTGAACAGCATAAGTAATTTTATTACAATTGGCCTTCTCTAGCATCAAATCAGCCACTACATCGTCGACATTTACAATAGCTGTCTTCCTAGATTTGACATTGCCAGAGGCCCCCAGTTTGCGGAAAAGCTCGGCTTTAGCAGCTGCATATTTTTCAAAAGTGCCATGAAAATCCAAATGATCCTGCGTCATATTAGTAAATACCCCTACATCGAATTCACATCCATCTACTCTGTTAAGAGCTAGGGCATGCGAAGAAACTTCCATTACTACGTAGTCTATTTGTTGCCTTACCATTTCTGCTAGAATTGCTTGGAGATCAATAACGTCCGGGGTTGTATTGCTTATAGGCATGCTTTCATCCTCAATAAGTATCTGAATTGTTCCGATTACCCCTACCTTATATCCAGCCGTGCGCAATATTTCTCGTATTAGGTACGTTGTAGTGGTTTTTCCATTGGTGCCAGTAATCCCGATCATTCGCAGCTTATGAGCAGGGTAATCATAGAAAAAGGGCGTTATTTTGCGCATTGCTGCTCTGGTATCTGCAACCTTAACGACCGCAATGTCATTAACAGAAACATCCTTTTCAACCAGTATAGCTGCGGCTCCGCGTTGGCGGGCCTCCGTAATAAAGTTATGACCATCAACGACATTACCCGACAAACATACAAACAAAGTACCAGGGGTTACCTTGCGGGAGTCGTGAGCTATACCATGAATTAACTGTTCTTCATTACCATTAAACTCACATTCCGGCAATAAAGCTGTTAGATCTTTTAGTTTTTTTGTCATGCTATATCCCCTACCTTCTTTCAGTCACTATTATTACCATATTTACCAATTTTATCTGCTGAACATATTAGTCTGATCTATATCTCTATTCTAAAAAGACAGTTATACTAGCCCCGGTTGGAACCTTACTTCCGGGGAGAGGATCTTGTTTGACAGTCTTTTGTCCTGTTCCAATTGGCGATATAATTAATCCTACATTACCAAGCAGCTCAGATGTTTCCTTAAGAGTCAGTCCGTTGCAATCAGGAACTGTTACTTCTCCAATGCCAAATCGCGGTGTTAAAGTATACACTAGCACACTCGTTCCTTTAGGTATTCTACTACCTGGTTTGGGAATTTGGTCGGCTACCCTTCCGCCTGATTCCTCCACTCTTACATCGAGACCAGCCTGCCGCAATACCTTTATTGCTTCGGGAACTTCTAAATTAATAACGCTAGGAACAATAATGTGAGCCTCTAAGCTCTCCCGATTACTATTCTCGTCTAAACGTGGAGCGACCTTTAAATATTCTAAAATATCTTTGGCAGCGGCACCAAAAACAGGGGCAGCTATTTGTCCGCCGTAATATATTCCGACTGGCTCATCAATTACTACCAGCATTGCAATCTGCGGGTTATCAGCAGGCGCAAAGCCTACAAAGGAGGCTACATATTTACCCGGCACATACCCACCGCCGCCTACTTTCTGCGCAGTTCCCGTCTTACCAGCTATTCGATAACCTTCAATATAGGCATTTTTCCCTGTCCCATTACTTACAACACTTTCCAAAACATTCTTAACCTCTTTTGCAGTATCTACATTAACTATTCTCTCAACTATATCCGGCTGAAACCCTCGGATAACATTACCGGCCTTGTCTCTAACTTCTCTAACAATTTGCGGTCTTACTCGCAACCCATCATTGGCAACAGCTGAAACAGCAGTAAGTAACTGAATAGGCGTTACCGCGATACTCTGTCCCATTGACATGGTAGCAATGTTTATAGGCTTGACCTGATTTTTATTTATCATAATACCCTTTGCTTCACCAGGCAGATCAACATTAGTCGGACGCCCTAATCCAAATGCATCCAAATACTTGTAAAATTGATCACTCCCTAACTTTAGTCCTACTGTAACAAACCCAGTATTGCACGAATTCTCTACAACCTCACAAAAGCTTTGACTCCCATGCCCTCCATGTTTCCAACAGTGAATTGTCCTTCCTTGTACTTCTATTCCTCCTGGATCAAAAAACCGGTCGTCCAGTTTAACAACCTTAGCATCAAGCGCAGCCGTTGTCGTCAAAACCTTAAAAGTAGATCCCGGTTCATAAGCGTTTGATACGGCGATGTTGCGCCACAACTTTGGAGAAAAATCTGCAAATCTATTAGGATTATAGTCAGGCCTGTTAGCCAGTGCTAATATTTCACCAGTGTTTGGTTTCATAACAATAATAGTAGCAGCAGCTGCTTGCGTATCTTTCATCACTCGTTCAAGGTCGCGCTCAATAATCTGTTGAATTACGGTATCGATTGTAAGATATATATTATGACCTTCGACGGGTGGCACAAATCGATGCGACGCATAAGGTATTTCTCTTCCCCTTGCGTCATACTCTACAACTATGCTTCCCGGACGGCCTTTCAGATAACTGTCAAAAGTCGTCTCAATGCCATCTAAGCCTTGACTGTCGATACCGGTAAACCCTAATACGTGAGCTGCTAGATTTTCATTAGGATAATAACGGCGATTCTCTTGAGTTAAGCCAATACCTGATAAATTTAATTTTTTTACGGCGGTGGCGCTTTCAACATCTATTTTTCGTTTAATCCAAGTAAACGCTTGGCGCTTCTTTAATTTAGCAGCCAGTTTATCTTCGTCCAAATTCAAAATAGCAGCCAATTTGGCTGCTGTCTCTTCTGCATTTCGTATTTCGGCTGGAATTGCATAAACGGATTCTGTACTAACGCTTACCGCTAATTCCCTTCCATGTCGATCATAAATAACCCCGCGTTTGGCCTCGACCGGTATATCACGAATACGTTGATCTATGGCATTTTCTGTAAGCCAAGAACTTCTAAAGAATTGGATATACATTAGACGGCAACCTAATCCAAACATGATTAAAGCAACAAAAAGAAAGAAAATGGCTAACCTTTTTCTAATGGTAACATGTGCAGCTGACGCCATTGAATCTCCCCCAATTCAAATTAACGCCCTTTGCTTGCCTCCGCTGTGCCAGACTTTAAGATCTCCATTATTGTTGTTGCTGCCACATTATTAGTTGAGCTGCTATTATTAGTTTCATCACTACTCGAAATTGAAGCACAATATACATTTTGCGGTACAACCATGCCAAACTGAGCTGTAGCAATCTGCTGAATACGCTGGGGAGATTTTAATTTTGCTATGTCTAGTCGCAGCATTTCATTTTCTTTTTCGTATTTAAGTATCTGCGCTTTCGTTTGGACCAGTTCATAACCAGCTCTAATTATGGCTTCACTTCGGATGGTTACAAACATAGCTGCGATTGCTATCATTGTAACCATCATGAAACATTTTAACCGCAGTTTAGCGTTCTTGTGTTTTAAGCCTTTATCGGAGGACGGGGCGATTTGTTGTTGTTGTTGTTCTTCTTCTATTACCCAATCTTGCTTTCTACTCGCTAACATATGTATTTACCCTCCTTGGAAATTAGAACACTATCCAATCCTTGTAATCTGGCTGGTTTATAACTTTTCTGCAACTCGTAGTTTTGCACTTCGTGATCGTGGGTTATTCTCAATTTCGGCTAATGAAGGCGCTATCGCTTTACCAAAGGTTTTAACTTTAGGAATCTGTCCGCACACACACACTGGCAGTCTAGGAGGACAGATACACCCGCGTGCTAATGACTGCAGAGTCTGTTTAGCTATGCGGTCTTCTAATGAATGAAAAGTAATTATGCATATCCGCCCCCCAGGTTTGAGCCTGCCAACTGCGGTTAAAAAGGTTTGGTTTAGAATTCCAAGTTCATCATTTACCTCAATTCTAATGGCTTGGAAAGTACGTTTAGCGGGGTGTGGACCTTCTCGTCGAGCTGCGGCGGGTATCGCTTTTTTTATAATTTCAACAAGGTGACTAGTTGTCGCAATTTTTTTGTTAGCTCTTTCCTCAACAATAAACTTTGCTATCCGTTTTGCCCAACGTTCTTCACCGTAATCATATATCACTCTGGCAAGTTCTTGCTCAGAATAAGTGTTTACAACATCATAAGCTGATAGCGGTGCAATTGGATTCATTCTCATATCAAGGGGAGCATCTTGCATATAAGAAAACCCACGCTCTGGGATATCCAGTTGATGAGATGATACCCCCAAGTCGAAAATTATACCATCAATTTGGTCGACATGAAGCTCATCTAATATTTGCTCAAGGTTCCGGAAATTGTTCTGAACTATATCTACCCGGCATCTGGCATTTGCTAATCTTTGCTTGCCAACGGAAATGGCCTCAGGATCTTGATCAATACCAATAAATCGACCTGCCTCGTCCAGTCTTTGCACAATTTGAGAAGCATGACCACTTCCCCCAAGCGTACAGTCAACATAAATTCCCGAAGGATCTGTAATTAACTTATCAATACTTTCTTCCATAAGAACACTTATGTGGTGGAAATTCACTAATGTCACCTCTTATTTAAATCCCTAGCTCAATTAGATTTTCGGCAATTTGGGCTACAGTGGGTGCAACCTGATCATTATAGGCAGCCCATATTCCTTTATCCCATATCTCAATACGACTGGATACACCGATTACGACAACGTCCTTATCAAGTTTGGCATATTCCCGCAGGTTATTCGGCAACAGTACGCGCCCTTGTTTATCGCATTCCAGTTCAGCCGCTCCTGCAAAAAAGAAACGCATAAAAGCTCTAGCTTCCGGATTCGCAAGCGGAAGGCGTTTTAACTTTTCTTCTAGGATAGCCCACTCTTTTCTAGCGTATACAAACAAACAATTATCCAGACCCTTGGTAGCAATAAATACATCGCCAAGCTCATCACGAAACTTGGCCGGTAATATCAGCCGGCTCTTATTATCTATCGTATGTAAATACTCGCCTACTAGCACAGCCTCACCACCAAGTACTCTTCTACCACTTTCCACCACAATGAGCCACTTTTTCCTATATCTTCTTGAAAAAAATAAAAAATCCTTCAAAATCTTGAAGGATAGAAAAATATATTGGTATTTAGTTCCATGGGCCTTGTTTTTAGGGGACCAAAGTCCTGCTAACTTCTTATCACACCAAGCCTTTCAAGGATTGGAGCACCATTTAGTCTTACATAAAAACTGCGGAGCCGAGAACAAAACCGTTTTCTTGCATTTCCCGATCTGTTCCCAAGTTATATAATTAGGATCATATCCTAATTATCTGCATAGCCATCATCGAAAGTAATACGTATTGGGTTCTCCGGTAAAGCATTACCATATTTTAAGCTAGCTATTAAAGCATCGGGAGTTATCGTATGATATCCGTTATAGAGATACTTAATCTGCTCTTCACATTCTTTGGTCCCCTTTCAACCAAATGACAAAAACTAGATATGTTTTTAAAAGCTAACAAACATCAATAACAGTGCCGCCGGTAATTTGCTGCAGCCGTGACGGTGCAACCGGAAGCGCCGAATTGCTTGTCCCGGCAGCCGCGAATACCACATCATATTCAAAGAGGCTTTTATCTAAAAAAATAGGTAGGGAACTTGCTAGTCCCACAGGGGATACTCCCCCCGGTAAAAATCCGGTAAATTCTTTTACAACCTCAGCACTGGCGAATTTCACTTTCTTAACATTTAACACATGACTGAGTTTCTTGGTATTCACCTTTTTATCACCGCATGTAACTACTAGATAAGGCTTGCTCTCAGCAGTAAACACTAGCGTTTTAGCAATCTGACCAACCGTTACACCGAGCGCTTGCGCTGCTAGTTCAGATGTGTGGGTACTACTGTCAAACAGAATGATCCTCAAATCAGAGTATTTTTCAATAAAATTTTGAACTCGTTGTAGTGCATTGGTGCTATACATGTTTACTATCCTCCATTGAATTTTTATTTTGAACATTAAAATGCTGGCGGCTAAACCAAAGCAATATTACCGATGCCATTAGCGATACGCAGAATACTTGTTCAAGGCGAATAGCATAAAGTATTCCACTATCAATGCGCAAAGTTTCGATAAATGAACCGTCCCATTGCGGAGGAAAACAATAAAGTATACTAACGCTAATACTTATAAATATGGCAAAGGCTAGGATTAATCCATACCAATAATGGCCATCGACCCAATATAAAAAGCAATAGGGCTCATATATTATCCTCACTCCGTCTAGATACAACAGTATTTTAACTCTCCAACGTAAAAATAGCCAGCAAAAAAAATTAGTATAGCCTTATAAAGTCAGGTAATACTAAGAAATGAAAGCGTCGGAATAAATTATCTGATTTATACTAAATATTTCAGCCAGTACAATTTACTTTATGCTATAATATTAGAGCGAATAAAACTTTCCATATAGGAGGATATACTATGCAAATTACTAAAGATATGAGTATTATCGAGGTAGTTCAAAAATACCCACAAACTGCTGAAGTGTTCCGCAACCATGGAATGGGCTGTTTAGGTTGCGCAGCCGCTCGATTCGAAAATATCGAACAAGGCGCGTCCGCTCATGGCATTGACGTAAATGCACTTGTTGATGCCTTAAACAAAGTTGTTGCAAAATAGTTAAATACACACAAAAAGCAGGTATTTCGAGTCATTTTTCAGTGATCTCGAAATACCTGCTTTTTTCTTTTCAATCTCAGCGAATAAATGTCATACTCTTGGCAATTTCACTATCGAGAGCTAATTCAGTATACCCAATCCGTAACACATATGCTGGCTTCACCTGCAGCAACTCTACCTCCATGCCCGGTATGATTCCAAATACTGCAAGTTTCCGCAGATGATTTTTATTAGCAGAGTTTATCGTAAAGACTTTTACCCTATCGCCAGGTTTAAGCTCCTGGATTGTTAATTTGACAGGCATATATATCACTCCTAATAGCCAAAATTCTTGCCGAATACTGTTAGCATGCCATGCATTGTCATTCCGGCCGCAAAAGATAAAGTAATTATTAAAAGGACCATTGTAAACGATGTAAACAGTCCTCTTTCTTTTACCATGACAACAAGCTGAGCAACGCAAGGTACGAATAATGTAAGCGTAATTGCCGCTACTAATAACTGACCGTCATTAAGCAAGCCTGCAGTACACATGTCATACAAGCCGGCTGCTCCATAATCACGGCGAAAGAAACCTAAAAGAAAAGACTGTGCGGCTTCTTTTGGGAGTCCTAGCATTACCATGGCTGGCTCGGTTATCGCAATCAGCTTTGCTAGCACCCCGCTTTGATCGCCAATCCATAATATTAAGCTAGTTATAATAAACACCGGAAGTATTTCTATAAAGTACCAGGACATTCTGGTGTAGGCTTTAGTTAAGACGTTAGACCAGATTGGCATGCGCATAGGTGGAATTTCCATATAAAAAGCACTGCGCTCGCCTGGTATAAGCTTAGCTGTCAGCCAGCCGCTGAGCGCAAATACCATCCCCATGCAAGCCGCCCATAGTGCGACTGATACACTATTTCCTGATAAAATTGCTAACACAAGACCAAGTTGCGCTGAACATGGTATTGTAAGTGATAATAGAAAGGTAGCAATAACTCTTTCCCTTCTCGTTTCTAATGTACGCGTTACCATAACAGCCATCGTCCCACAGCCTAAACCTAAGGTTAAAGGAATGACCGCTCGACCGTTAAGGCCTAAGTTCTTAAATAGCCGATCAACTAACATGGCAAGTCGCGGTAAATAGCCACAGTCCTCAAGAATGGCAAATACTAAAAAGAAGGTGCCAACAATGGGAAGTATTATTACAACCGCATAGCGGAAACCCATTGAGAAAATTCCGTAGTCACCTACTATTAATGATTGCAGCCATTCGATCGAGATATGGCTGTAAACTAAATTTCGAATAAGCGGATTAATTGTCTGGCTAAAAATTGTTTCATCAATATAATCAACTAAATATCCTGCTCCAAATTGGCCAACAAACATATAAAGACCAAAATACAGTACAAAAAGCAAAATTGGGATACCAGTAAGAGGTTCTCGTGTCAACCGGCTTACTCTTTCAGCACCGCTGCATTTTTCAATTTTGGCAGAAACGATTATCATATCTAATATTTTATCAACCATAAGCTGCCGCTTTATCGTCAGCACATAGTCTAAGCTATGCTCATAGCTATAAGATAACTTTTGTATTATATCTATGATTTTGGCAATCGCTGGTTCACCGCGTACTGAATTTAAAATTATTTCGTCACCTTGCAGCAGAAGAATAGCAACCATCCTATTGGTCATACCGTAACTGCCTATTAGTAATTGACAGATCTCGGCGATAGACTTTTCAATATCATCGGAAAAAGCTAATTCTATAGATTCTTTTGGTTGGTAGCGGGAAACTTCCTTTTTTAAAGATTCTAGTCCAAGCTTTCTGACGGCTGAACTTGTATTAACAGGTATACCTAATATGTCGGATAATCTTTTGCTATTTATCCTCATACCTAGCTTTTGTGATTCATCTATCATGTTCAGATTCAGTATTACAGGTAAGCCGGCATCTAGCATCTGTAAAGTCAATGATAACATACGGCGAATATTTTTGGCGTCTACAACATGTACAACAACATCAGGCGGCTCACTAACCAGTAATTGCCGTGTGACTCTTTCTTCATCAGTTAAAGGTGTCAGTGAATATATGCCTGGAGTATCAATAATTTCATATTTGTTCCCATCAAGTTTAACATCGCCTCGTGCAACATCCACAGTGGTGCCAGGGTAATTTGAGACTGTTACATAGCTTGATGTCAAATAATTAAATATCGCACTTTTACCGACATTAGGCGCACCAACTAGTGCAATTTTTTTCAATTTCCCGATCACCGCCCGAATAATAATCAATATTTTCCTATTCGGGCGCTATTCGAAATATAACAATGTCATAAAAAAAAGCGTACTGCAATTGGCAGCACGCGAAACGTTAAACTCAGACAAGCGGCAAAAATTTAGATAATATTACGGCTTTAGGTATAAAGCCCATAGCCTTTTCAACCTGATCACCATTTTTAAATAGTATCATCGTCGGTAAACTCATAACACCAAGTTTTTGTGCTAACGCGCGACTTTCGTCAACATTGACCTTAACTAGTTTAAGCTTGTCACTATTTTCCTTAGCAATTTCATCGAATATTGGAGAGAGTTTAGTACAGTAACCACACCATGGTGCCCAAAAATCTACCAGAACCGGCTTTTCGGACTCTAAAACTTCTTCCGTGAAGTTTTCTTCGGTGACGTTTAACACATCTGCCATTATGATACTCCCCCTTTTTTTCTTAATTCAACCATAACGCAAGCGTGATGGATTACAGCCAAACCAAGTTGATTTGCTGTAGCAATAACTGCGTCTCCATCAGCCCCTGGCTGCAGCCAAACTTTTTTAATGCCTAACTCCGCGCAATCGTGCATTATTAGCTGACCGATTTTGGGCGAAACTACAACGTTGACTGCTCCAGGTTTTTCTGGTAAGGCCTTAAGACTGGCGTAGCACTTGTGCCCGTCAATTTCTGTAACACCGGGATTGACAGGATATACTTTGTATCCGTAGTTTTGGAGATACTTAAAGATTTTGTAACCGAATTTCTCCTTATTATCTGTAGCTCCAACTACTGCCCACACCTTTTCATCAAGCATTCTGATCATTTCATCCATTCCAACACCTCCGCCAGTATTTTCATTATATTCTCACAAGTTATAACGGTCAATGTTATAACAAAAATATAATTATAAATGCTTTGTCGCCATCTCGACTAATGATGTTTCAATTTCAATGGCGATCTACGTCTAGTTAATTTCTTTGGCAATAACTAATTGCCTTGAAATAAGAATGCATTAAAATGATCCCGCCGTAAAATAGTCAAAAAAAGCGTGATAATTAAATCACGCTTTTCTATCGGAACATTAATCTTCCGACAGCTTGCCATAGAACTAAGCGCGGCAATTAATTAAAGCTTGGCAATAAACTCCTTTATACTATCAAGGAGGTTGTCAAGTGGAAGATAGTGAACTTCACCTGTACGTCGTATCTTTACCTCAACTTGGTTTTCATTTACAGTCTTTGGTCCGATGATTATTCTAATTGGATAGCCAATGAGATCGGCATCTTTGAATCTAACACCCGGACGTTCATTACGTTCATCCAGCAGCGTTTCGATACCAGCATCATTTAGTTTCGCGTAAATCATTTCAGCAAACTCTCGTTGTGCAGTATCTTTTGCGTTAACTGGAATAACTACTACATGATAAGGCGCAATAGCGGCAGGCCAAATAATACCATTCTCGTCATAATTTTGTTCAATTGCCGCTGCCATCGTACGGCTTACCCCAATACCATAGCATCCCATTACCATCGGTTTTTCTTTTCCATTCTCATCGAGGAAGGTTGCATTGAGAGCCTTACTATACTTAGTATACAGTTTAAATACTTGTCCAACTTCAATACCCCGAGCCGTTTTCAAAGGCGTACCGCAGTGACCGCAAGGATCCCCCGGTTGAACAAGCCTTATATCTGTAACAATGTCTGGGGTAAAATCCCTTTTCGGATTAACATTAATATAATGCTTTTCTAGTTTGTTCGCTCCACATACTGCGTTATACATTTTCATAACGCTTGTATCAGCGATAATCTTGACATTTTTCACATTAACAGGTCCTATATACCCGGGAGCGCCGCCAATTGCATCGATAATTGTCTTTTCATCAGCCATGTCGACTTCAAGACAATCAAGCGCGTTCTTTATTTTAATCTCATTAGCCTCATGATCGCCACGAACCAACGCAAGAACTAAACCCTTCTCTGTGTTATAAGCTAGAGTTTTTATGGTCTTAGACTCGGGAATATTCAAATAGGCTGCAAGATCTTTAATTGATTTAGAATTAGGAGTGTTTACTTCTGCTATTGATTCTAAAGTTTCTTTATCAGCCTCGATAGGAGTTAACTCAGCCTTCTCAACGTTTGCAGCGTAATTACAATCCGGGCAATACACTATTGCGGCCTCACCGGAATCGGCAATAACCATGAACTCATGCGTACCGCTTCCGCCTATTGCTCCAGCGTCTGCCTCGACTGCCCGAAATTCAAGACCACAGCGCGTAAATACGCGGGTATAAGCATCATACATTTTGTTATAGCTCTCGTCTAGGCCATTTTCATCACGATCAAATGAATAGAGATCTTTCATAATAAATTCCCGACCGCGCATTAATCCAAAACGCGGCCTAATTTCATCACGATATTTATTCTGAATTTGATAAAGCATTAGAGGAAGCTGGCGGTAGGATCGAACGTCAGATCGTACTAGAGTAGTAATCATTTCTTCGTGGGTAGGCCCTAAGCAGAAATCACGGTTATGCCGATCTTTAAGACGGAACATCTCATCGCCATATACATTCCAGCGTCCTGTTTCAAGCCACATCTCAGCGGGCTGCATAATAGGCATCAATAATTCCTGCCCGCCTTTTGCGTCCATTTCTTCTCTAACTATTGTTTCAATTTTCTTCAAAACGCGCCAAGCCAATGGAAGATATGTATATACGCCGCCAGCTGCTTTACGCAGCATACCAGCCCGTAGCATCAGCTGATGACTGATTACTTCGGCTTCTGCGGGTGTCTCTCTTAATGTAGGTGCATATAGTTGTGATGCTTTCATTGATAAGGGGCCTCCTTGATGATTTTATCGAGCTCAATAAAGAGTTCTCTAACTAATTCACTTTCCGGCACTTTCTTTATAATTTCTCCCTTGCGAAAAAGCAAGCCTTCACCTTTTCCACCGGCTATGCCAATATCGGCCTCGCGTGCTTCGCCAGGTCCGTTGACAACGCAGCCCATAACTGCTACCTTTAACGGTTTTTTAACATTAACAAGCCTTTTTTCAACTTGATCAGCAATATCAGCTAAATTAATATTGCATCGACCGCAGGTCGGACAAGAAATCAGTGTTGGGCCATAACTTTTTAGACCAAGGGATTTGAGAATCTCATTTGCTACACGTACTTCCTCAACTGGGTCTCCTGTCAAGGAAATTCTGAAAGTGTCGCCAATTCCCTGGGCCAGTAGTGCTCCAATCCCCACTGCTGACTTTATCACTCCTGATCGATGCGTGCCCGCCTCGGTAACACCTAAATGCAGTGGATAATCAACCGTCTGTGACATCAGCTGATATGCCCTGATAGTTAAGGGCACATCATGGGCTTTGAGCGAAATTTTTATATTAAAAAAGTCTAACTCTTCAAGTATTTTTACATGATTTATCGCACTTTCTACCATTGCTTCGGCAACCGGGTGTCCGCCGTACTTAGCAAGCAGCTGCTTATCTAAAGAGCCGGCATTTACACCAATTCTAATAGGTATATTACGTTTTTGGGCCGCCTTAACAACTGCAGCAATATGTTCAGGATTACCAATATTACCAGGATTTAGCCGCAGGCCATCGATGCCTCTTTCTATTGCCGCTAACGCTAATCGATAATCAAAATGGATATCAGCTACCAACGGCACATTGTCGGTTAACAACTTAATTTTTTCAATGGCAACGGCCGCCTCCATATCAGGTACAGCCATTCTTACAATATCGCAGCCAGCCTGTGCTAATTGCTTAATTTGCTGAACAGTTGCATTCACATTATCGGTTTTAGTATTAGTCATGGACTGAACAGATACAGGCGAACCGCCGCCTATCTTTACGCTGCCAAGTTTAATCTCTCTGGTATTTCTTCGCTGCATAGTATCACGCATCCCTGATTTAAATGATTTCGGAATATGTTTAACTCCAATTAACCGCTCAAACGAACTACGTCTTTGAAGGTAGCCATAATTAGCAATAACATTAACAACACAAATCCTATCATTTGAACTATTTGCATCTTGCTGCTGCTTAATGGCTTACCCCTAACACCCTCGACAGCCAATGTAACAATATGACCACCGTCAAGAACTGGAACAGGCAACAGATTGATTAATCCAAGATTTATACTTAAGAAAGCAGCGAACTGGAGTAAGGGAATAACTCCCAACTGAGCAAACTCACCGGCCATCTGAGCAACGCCAATTGGACCAGCAACTTCAGCTGCAATTTGGCCTGTTATCATCTGTCCAATGCCGATTATCATGCTAACTGTGACTAGATAGGTCTGCTTAACGGCTAATCCTATTGACTCCAATAGGCCAGGACGATAATTTTGAATTTGCGGCATAATACCTACAATGCCTTTATTTGCCTTTTGGTCAAATTCTGGCACTAAGGTTATATTGTTTATCTCACCGTGGCGCTCATAGCGAACATTAAGCTGATTACCAGCATTGCCTTGAATGTTATCAACAAAATCGCGCCAAGAGTCAATTTTATGTTCATTAACTGCTAGTATTTTGTCACCCGTCATCAAGCCGGCCCGGGCTGCAGGTTTATCAGGTAAGATTGATCCAATTATTGCTTCATTTGATGGTGTATCAATACCGGCATAAAAAAACACCCCCGCCAAAAGCAATATCGGCAAAACAAAATTCATTGCCGAACCAGCTACTATTACTAACATTCTTGCCCATATTGGCTTGGCACTAAAAGAACGCTCATCTTGTTCTTCCTCAGGATCCATTCCGGCAATTTTGTTAAATCCGCCCAACGGTATAATACGCAATGAGTATAATGTCTCTCCATGCTTTCGGCTTAGCAGCTTAGGACCAAAACCTATTGCAAACTCATCAACTCGCATCCCAACAATTTTCGCTGTAACAAAATGGCCTAACTCGTGAACGAAAATTAGTAATCCAAAAACAAATATAGTGGCAATAACCGTAATTGACAAACGAAATCCACCTGCCTCCCAGTAATTAGGTTGAACTAGAACATCGCTTCAACTGCTAGCTTTCTCGCCCATAAGTCAGTTTTTAAAATTTGTTCGTAATTTGGATCGATGACCAGCTCGTGTCTATCAATGACATGACTAATAACATCGGTAATATCCTGGAATTTTATTTTCCCGCCCAGAAAAGCATACACAGCTTCCTCGTTAGCTGCATTAAATACGCAAGGCAGAGTACCTCCAGCCTTCCCAGCCTGTATGGCCATGTCTAAAGCAGGAAAGATTGTATTGTTGGGTTCTTCGAAGGTAAGAGAAGCAACCTCACTAAAATTAAGACCAGTCATCGGCGAAGGAATGCGTTCCGGATAGGTCAAAGCATACTGAATTGGGATTTTCATATCCGGCTTTCCTAACTGTGCCATAACAGCACCATCAGTAAATTCGACCATAGAATGGATAATGCTTTGAGGATGTACTACGACATCAATTTGATTATAGCCAACGTCAAATAGCCAGCGAGCTTCGATGACTTCCAAGCCTTTATTGGCCATAGTGGCTGAATCGATTGTAATTTTTTGACCCATATTCCAATTTGGATGACGCAAACAATCGCTGACCGTTACCTTGCTGATCTGTTCCTTAGTATATCCACGGAATGGTCCGCCAGAGGCTGTAAGAATAATCCGTTTTATATTGCCTCGGTTCTCTCCGGAAAGACATTGCAAAATTGCGCTATGCTCACTATCGACCGGCAGTATCCTAACATTTTTTGCTCTAGCTCTAGCCATAACTAATGCCCCGGCCGCAACAAGCGTTTCCTTATTCGCCAGGGCAATGTCCTTACCCGCATCAATTGCCGCTAATGTAGGTTTAAGGCCCGCAAACCCTACCATCGAAGTTAAAACGATTGAGGCTTTATGATAAGTCGCTGCCTCCAGTAATCCATCTTCGCCTGCAAGAATAACTGTTGTACCGCGATATCGAGCTGAGAGCCTATCTGCCGCCTTTTTATCCACTAAAACAGCAATTGAGGGATTAAACTGCTGAATCTGCTGCTCGAGCAAATGGTCATTTTGATAGGCCGCCAAAGCTACTACACGAAATTTTGTGGGATTGGCAGTAATAACCTCCAACGCCTGTTTTCCAATAGAGCCAGTACTACCGAGAATAACTACTTCCTTCATGCTATCTCCTTTTAAAACTTAATTAGCAAAATATTATTGCCTATGTCAAGATATTAGTAATATAGTAATAAACAACTGGTGCTGAAAACATAATGCTATCAAAACGATCTAACACACCACCGTGACCAGGTAATATTTTGCCAGAATCTTTTACACCGGAGAACCGCTTAAGGGCAGACTCCGCTAGATCGCCAACCGGTGCTACAATTCCAATTAGCGTACCGATAAATAAACTATGGACAATATCAAAGTTCACAAAAAAGGCAAAGGCAGCAACGCTTATTATGCAGCCAATCAAACCGCCTAATGCGCCTTCTCTGGTTTTGCCAGGACTAAGCGCGGGGCAGAGCTTATTTTTTCCAAACCTCGAGCCGACAAAGTAAGCAAAAGTATCACTCGCCCATGTGCCTATGAGAGCCATCCATAAAAAATAAGTTCCCGATAACGCAGCAAAATCCACAAATCTAATTGCTATAATATACGAAAACGATAACCCTACATAAATAAAACCAAGTGTAGTAAATGCAGCATCTGCTATACTAAACTTTGGATAATCGATTATGACCTTTACTAATACCGTAAAAATAAAGAAGTAAACTATCATAATTATTTCATGAGTATTACCTAGCCAAGCGCTTAGCTGAAGCAGCAACACTGCAACAGTTCCAGGCCAATATAAGCAAGCTATTTTATTATTTTTTAACATACTGTAGTACTCACGCCAAGCAAGCAATGCAAGTACGCTGACAGCGGCAGAGAATAACCATTGGCCATAATCAATTACATATATTGCGATAGCAATACCGACTACCGCTGTTATAATCCGTTTTCCGAGCATATGTCACCTACTTTGTATTACGTGGTTTTGAATTATTTAATCCGCCAAACCGCCTATCGCGATTTTGATATGCGGCAATAGCCTGAATCAGATGATCGGGTTTGAAATCAGGCCAATATAAATCAGTAAAATAGAATTCAGTATAGGCGAGCTGCCATAATAGAAAATTACTTACTCTAAAATCGCCGCTCGGCCGGATAAGAAGGTCAGGATCCGGTAAATCCTTGGTATATAAATAATTGTTAATTACATTCTCATTTATCTCATTTGGGCATAGCTGCCCTTGGGCAACCTTGTCTGAAATTATCTGAACAGCGCGTGTTATTTCAGCCCTTCCGCCGTAATTCACGGCAAGGTTTAATACTAAACCACTATTTTGGGCTGTTCGCGTCTGAGCTTTTTCAATTTTATGCTGTAACATTGGTGCTAATTCATCTATCTTGCCAATAAACCTTATTTGGACATTATTGTCGCAAAGTTCATCAATCTCATTATCAAGATACTCTGAAAGCAAATTCATCAGCAAGCTGACTTCATCGTTTGGCCTTTTCCAATTTTCAGTAGAAAAAGCATAGGCTGTTAATACTTGAACACCTAATTCTGAAACTGTTTGTACTATTGCTCGTAAGGTTTCGGCACCGGCTTTGTGGCCAAACGTACGCAGTAAACCACGTTTTTGAGCCCAACGTCCGTTGCCATCCATTATAATAGCGATGTGTTTTGGGATACGTGACATATCTACAGAATCATATATTTCGTTGTTTGCATCATTTCGACTTTTACTAAACCACTTCTTCCACACATCAAGACCCCCAAATTCCGGTTAAGAAACTAAACCCCCTCTTGCGAGGGGGTTCCAATCATGGAGCTTGAATAGCACCAACAGGGCAAACCGCCGCACAGGCACCACATTCAACACACTCATCGGAAATTAAGTATTTAGGATCCCCTTCTGAGATAGCGCCTACAGGGCAAGATGCGGCACAAGTACCACATACAATGCACTCATCAGTAATTGTATAAGCCATTTATAAAAGCACCTCCTTTCCCATTTTACCAGCAGCTACAATATGATAAACACCATCAGCATCTTGATGCTGCCGAATAACATACAAGCAGTTTTCATTAACTGAAAACATTCTATTTATAGGCCGTGTAATCGAAATAGTGTGTTTAACATGAAGTTTATCTAATTGTTCTAAGACTTCCGTCAGGAGCTTACCAACTAAATCCAATTTCTACACTTCCATTATTTCCTTTTCTTTACCAGCCATGACACGATCGATTTCTTTTATGTATTTATCTGTAAGTTTTTGAATCTCGTCTTGAGCTTTTTTGGTTTCATCTTCAGAAATTGTCTTGTCTTTTTCCAGCTTCTTTATAGTATCGTTTGCATCTCGCCGTAAATTACGAACAGCTACTCTGCTCTCTTCAGACTTTTTATGGACCATCTTAACTAGTTCAGTACGACGCTGCTGAGTCAGTTGCGGAATAACCAGACGTATAACTGAACCGTCACTATTAGGTGTCAGTCCCAAATCAGACTTCATAATAGCCTTTTCAATCTGGGCGACTAAACTTTTTTCCCATGGCTGTATAGTAATCATACGCGGCTCTGGTACTGAAATGTTAGCGACCTGGCTTATTGGTGTTTGCGCACCGTAATATTCGACAGTAACTTTGTCTAATAATGCCGGTGTTGCCCGACCTGCTCTTAGTGAAGCGAGCTCTCTACGCAAAGCTTCGAGTGCCTTTTTCATTTTTTCTTCGTGGCTGGAGTATACCTCTTTAGTTGTCATGCTTCTTCCCTCCCACAATAGTACCAATATCTTGGCCGAGCGCCGCTTTTAAAATGTTACCAGGCTCATCGATACTAAAAACAATAATGGGAATTTTGTTATCCATACATAAGCTAGTAGCAGTTGAGTCCATGACCCCTAACCCTCGCTTTAACACTTCTATGTAATCAAGTTCCTTAAACTTTTTAGCATCAGGATTATAACGTGGATCAGAATCATAAACACCATCGGCATTCTTCTTAGCCATCAAGATAACATCTGCTTCCACCTCTGCTGCTCTGAGCGCTGCGGTAGTATCAGTCGAAAAATAAGGGTTGCCTGTTCCTGCTGCAAAAATCACAACTCGCCCTTTTTCAAGATGGCGAATAGCACGTCGGCGTATGTATGGTTCAGCTACCTGACGCATTTCAATAGCAGTTTGGACACGAGTATCTACCCCGCAATTTTCCAGGGCGTCTTGTAATGCCAACGAGTTCATAACCGTCGCTAGCATTCCCATGTAATCGGCTGTAGCTCTATCCATACCTTTCGCGCTTCCAGCTAAGCCTCGCCATATATTGCCTCCACCTACTACTATTGCAACTTCCAAACCTGTAGCTTTGATATCTTTAATTTCTTTAGCAATGGAGTCAACGACTTCAGGATCAATACCGAAACCTTTACTTCCGGCCAAAGCCTCGCCACTTAGTTTAAAAACCACTCTTTTATACCTTGCGGCACTCAAAAACGTAACCCCCGTTCATCGGTAAATTCGACAAATCGACTTTAATTCCTTTATCTATAGATAACATTTCAAAAATAAGAGAACACTGGAGGTGTTCTCTTATTTTTGAACAGCGGCCATTACCTCAGCTGCAAAATCATTAGATCTTCTTTCTAAACCCTCACCAAGCTGATATCGTGTAAATCTGCGAACAGAGATGTTTTCACCGATTCTAGCAATATTCTCTGTGATAAGCTGGTTAACAGTCTTATCAGGATCTTTAATAAACGGCTGCTCTAACAAACAAACTTCTTTGTAGTATTTTTCCAAACGCCCAACAATCATTTTCTCAACAATATTGGCAGGTTTACCTTCATTCAATGCTTGGGCCCGCAGAACTTCGCGTTCATGCTCAAGATCAGCCTCAGGTACTTCTTCACGCCGTACATATACAGGACTAGAAGCGGCGATTTGCATAGCAATATCTTTTACTAAAGCTTTAAACCCATCTGTTTTTGCTACAAAGTCTGTTTCACAGTTAACTTCAACTAAAACTCCAATCCGTCCGCCAGCATGTATGTATGATTCAACCACACCTTCAGCAGCTAACCGGCTAGCTTTTTTTGCTGCAGCCGCCAAGCCCTTTTCTCTTAGAAGATCTATTGCCTTTTCAATGTCTCCGTCAGTTTGCGCTAAAGCTTTCTTACAATCCATCATTCCAGCGCCTGTACGCTCACGTAATTGTTTTACCATTTCTGCAGTTATCATATCAGAACCCCCTCTGTCTACTATTAAAGGTAAGGGGCATATGCCACCTTACCTTTAGTTTATTGAAATTACTCAGCTACTGAATTTTGTTCGCCTTGACGGCCTTCCAGAACGGCATCAGCCATTTTTCCTGTAAGAAGTTTTACAGCACGAATAGCATCATCGTTACCAGGAATAACGTGATCAATTTCATCAGGATCACAGTTAGTATCAACGATTGCTACAATTGGAAGACCAAGTTTGCGAGCTTCAGCTACCGCAATACGCTCTTTGCGAGGATCGATAATGAATAAAGCACCAGGCAATTTATCCATGTTTTTAATGCCGCCTAAAAACTTCTGCAGCCTGTCCATTTCATGGCGCAGAGTAATTACTTCTTTTTTAGGCAGTACATCAAATACGCCTTCAGTTTCCATCTTTTCCAGTTCACGCAATCGGTTAATCCGCTTTTGAATAGTCTGGAAATTAGTAAGCATGCCGCCCAACCAGCGCTCATTTACATAGAACATATCGCATCTGGTTGCTTCTTCTTTAACAGCATCTTGAGCTTGTTTCTTGGTGCCAACAAATAAAATAGTTTTTCCCTGCTCAGCGATTTCACGTACGAAATTATACGCTTCTTCTACTTTCTTTACTGTTTTTTGCAGGTCAATAATGTAGATCCCGTTACGCTCCGTAAAAATATAAGGAGCCATCTTAGGGTTCCATCTTCTGGTCTGATGACCGAAATGTACACCGGCCTCCAGAAGTTGCTTCATAGAAATTACTGACATAGTACACCTCCTGTTAATTACCGCCGCAATCCGCATTTTTTGTGTTCACCATAACGGCACAGTACAAAATTGGACGCGTGTGGATTTACAACGAAATTTAGTATAACATACCTGACTCTATATAACAAGAGTGTTTACACCTAATTCGTTGCTAGTATGCAAATTTTTCTTATCTCTTATTCAATTGCAAAAGCAACATTATTTCGCCTTTGCCTTTTCCAGTTACCTTAGCTATTTCAGTTATATTATAACCTTGCTCTGCCATTGCGAGAACCAGACGGCGCTTATCATCGTCTTCGGACGCCGTTTTTCCTACATATTCCTGGTCATGACTGGAAATATCTACTGAGCTTTGCACTACATCTTGCTCGATATTCATTTCCTGCAACGCTGTGTACCGCTCGACCAGTATGTCCTTTTGCTTATCTCCTAGCATAGCATTGGCATCTATTGCTCTCAGCCGCTTTTCCAATTCAAAAATTCTCGAGTCTGCCTCATTTAGCAAAGCCTCTAGGTGAGCAATTTTAGTCTCTAATTGGGCAAGAACCGTATCAGCAGTTTGCTCTAACTGCTCTTTGAATTGATTAGTCATTACGGCTGAATTATCCGGTAACATTCGGGACAGTAAATTCCGTTTATATAAAATAAAGATTATTATACAAATTAGTGCGATTAATGATACCGTAATACTCGAAAGCATACTAACACCTCATCAGCAGACCAAGATTACGTTTTTATATCAATTAAGTGTCCCCTCGTTGGATCTGCGGCTTGAACTGACATTCGGGTACAGCTTTTTGGATCATTTGAGTTTTGTTCAATGAGCCCCTCATTTGATTGACTTTCCTGTTTCAAGTCTTTATTTTGATTTTTCTTTTCCCTATCTCTACGCACTTTGCCGCCCTCAGTTTTTGAGGTATTCTGGACCTTCTGCTGGCGACTGGCAGCGATTTGCTGCCATTGCTCGGCAAATTGCTGCTGCTGCGATATAATTTGCTGATTCGAAGACTGTTGAGTTTTACTCACTTCAGTAGCTCTAGGGATAATTACTTGTAAATCGACCGGCCTGATGCTCACGCTCACCACATCCCATTTTTTTATATCCGCCTAGGCGGCGATATACAACAGGGGTGAATAATCCACAATTTAATACTTAAGGCTATCTTCTATTTATAAGAACCAACTTTTATTTCGCCATCTTCAGCGTAAAAAGAAACAAATTTTTGCTGCTCGCGAATAGGTTTAACTAAATTTCCCACAATAATTTTAACCCCTGGATAAATAACATCAGCGATACGAATGCGCCCATACCTCATCTCTTCGAATGCCAATTCTATCTCTAAAACTCGATTACGATAAGTTTCAACCTGCCTGGCTAGATGAAATTGCGCTTTGGTCAACTTCAGAAGCATTTCCCGCTTGTCCTGTGACATTCTGGCTTGATCCATGGATTTTAATATGCCGACAGCTTTAATAGTTTGGTCTAGGCTAATCTCTAGCTTTTTAATCTCTTTACGGATACTTTGAGATTCTTCTCGTAATTCAGGATTAACACCAACTTCTAATTCAGTATTGGTTGCCATATGTGTACCCGCAATTTTAGCCCGGATTTCTTCTCCGGCTATAACAGTTCCTCCAGCAATAAGGCCTCTGCGCCCCTCTACAACAACTTTCTTTCCAGCGGAAATCTTAGAGTGTAGTATAACATCATTAACAGTAACATCTAGCCCTGCGAAAACGTTTGCATTTTCAATAAACTTAGCGATAACATTTTCCGTAGCTTTAATATAGCCACGGTGCATTCCCTGTATTCCCATCCGGATAATTACATTCTTTCCTTCTACGGTTCCACCGCTTACAGCACCAAAGATTTCAACGTTACCTAGCGCTTTAACAGTAAAACCTGCTTGAACCGAACCGCGTACAATCACATTTCCGACAAAATCGATATTACCTGTCGATAAATCGACATCTTCCTTGACTTCTATAAGCGGAATAACATTAATCTTATTATTGGCAATTACCATCTGACCAGCAATACCTGCAACTAATTTATTACCTTCGATTACTTTGACATTTTTACCGATAGGGAGTGGTATATCCTTGCCCGGCTTAGGGGCAACCGGATAACCTAAAATATCCGTTCCCGCACTGCCAGGAGTCGGCGGTATCTTCTCGGCCAATAATTCACCTTCATACACTGTCGTAAAAATATTTAAACTCTTAAAATCCACTCGTCCGTCTTCTTGTTCGGTCGGCCGGCCTTTGTTTTCCGTATCGATACGGTACTCTATACGCCCATTTTCTCCGTCCGTCGCACGCTGACCTCTTGCAAAGATAACTTTTAAGCCCGGCCTTTCGAATGCCTTCTGTACCATCTCGTGATCAATTCCAAAAATGATGCCGCACTCTTGAATTTTATTCATAACAAAATCCATCGTAATTGGACGGCAATTTTTCGTTGTGACTATTTCCAGAGTCGCTTCCATTCGATCGCGAGTAACTGTAACTTGGACTTCCGGATCCACTTCGGGCGCCACTGGTTCGGCAATTTTTACTGGTTCTCCTTTTGCCTCGCGGATGGTTCGAATTGTTAGATATTTATCAAACTCGGATATTTGCCTTCTTTCTAATTCTTCAAAAATGGCAGGTTCGGTAACGCGAATTCCATCACCTGCGGGTGGATGTACAGTAAGGAATAAGCCATCTTCCATAGCAGTGATAGAATAAAACCCGTCCAAACTATTCACATTTTGTTGAGCTTGCTCCAAAACCCGTTCATCATCATTCATATTAATACCTCAAATCAGACTGTCTTTGATCCTTGACAAAGCACCCCGCATCCTAAATACCGCCTTTGTATGAAGTTGAGATATGCGGGCTTCCGAAAGTTTCATAATCAGACTTATTTCTTTCAGTGTCAAGCCTTCATAATAGTATAAAGTAACTACCATTTTTTCCTTTTCCGGCAGTCTATCGATTGATTTGGCCAAAGTTGCCTTAACTTCTTGGTCTTCGATATTTTCTGATGGATTAAACGTTTGATTTGATGATGTCTCGGTTTTTGCAAATTCTTCGAGAGGAATTATTGTACTGGTATTAAGCTTATTGAGTAGGTTCTGCAGTTCGGTCACTGTAATTTCTAACGCATCGGCTACCTCTTGATCGGTTGCCGATCGTCCTAGTTTATTTTCAAGCTGAGTAAGAACTTTTTCGTACTGCCGTGCCTTTTGGCGTATTGAAGCAGGCACCCAGTCTTGGGCTCGAATAGAATCAATAATTGATCCCCTTATACGCGCAACAGCATAAGTCTCGAATTTAATACCTCTAACTGGATCGAAACGATCTATTGCCTCAAGCAAACCAAAAAAACCATTACTTGCTAGGTCATCTCTATCCACATGCTGGGGCATACCGATTGCAAGCCTGCCTGCTACAAGCTTCACAAGCGGCAGATAATGCTCAATTAAGCAGTCACGAATTTTTGGTGCTTTACTTTGCTGATACTGCTGCCATAATTGATTTATATTGTCAATTTTCTTTTGATTTACATCCATCATTTACCCCCCCAACTCGCCTTTATCAATCCTTGGGCGTGGGAATGCGTTCTAGATTGTCGGGGGTGAACGGAGTGAACGAATTATCCTCGGCATCACTCTCGCTGACCGGTTCCTGTTTACTAATAATATCGATCCTTTGTCCTTTAGAGTTAAGTCCCATTAATTTGGGTTTCACAAACTTTTCGACTGCCATCGCCAGAATATAGCTGACCAAACCGAATACAATGAAAGATACCGCGAAACGATAAATAGAGGCTGACAGCCTGATATCAGACAAAATACTCGTTATTAAGGTCAGGGTTCCAACCAGCAATGCTACGCCTAGGGAACACCATAGCTTACGCACGCTATCCCCCCTACTACAATTCTTTTTCGCCTTTGTCGATAGTTTTCACCCGGTAGACTCCGGAATCCAACTTTAACTCAACTGTTCGTCCGTAGTTTCCGCCTGTGTCCTCTGCAACTATTCTAATATCTATCTTTTTTAGGACTGTTCTCACTGCTTCAGTATTCCGTTCACCAACTCGCATAATATTAGTCGCGTTTGCAAAAGTGAACATTTGAGCCCCGCCCGCAATTTTTGCAATTATTCGTGATTTAGATGCTCCCAGTCTTATCATATCATCAACCATGAGCGGTAGCGCAGTATCAGCAAACTTAGCCGGATTTTCCGCAGAACGAGCTTGAGTGCTGTCAGGCAGCATAATGTGAGCTAACCCGCCTACTTTAGTGATTGAATCGTACAATGCTATTCCGACGCATGATCCTAATCCGTAGCTAATCAGGCTAGCTGGGTTTTTGGCTACCTTGTAGTCTGCCATGCCTACTTTTATTAACTCAGGCATTATTCCTTCACCCCTATTGCTGTCATAATCGTATTCAGAGAGCCAGGATCAGGAATAAGGAAGAAGTGACCTTTTACACCGTCATTGTCCGTAGTAAACTCAGTTTCTATTACAAGCGCATGATCACCCATTTGCCCAAGTTGCGCCAAAATAACACTTAATATCGCACCGGCCATATCCATTGCCAACGCAGGAATTGACGGCAACAAAGTAAGATTTGTAAAGTAAGAGAGAGCATTGAGATATGCTCCGGCAAGTATGTTACCTATTTCCATTAGTGCCGACTCATCCATTGAGGTTAAACTTTTAGTACTACCTTGTTCACGCCCCATAAGCATATCAACAAGATAAAAAGCACTTTCACGCGGGAGTAAAAATAATATGCTGCTAGGCGCAGGGCCAAAGACACGCAAGTAAACGCCGGCTACCATAGCGTCAGGGCCGCCAACTACATCCGGTACGTCATTCAATGGCATAATAGCAACCTGTGGAACAGTCATATCAATTTTTCGATTAATAATTTGCGATAGAGCAGTAGCGGAGTTGCCAGCACCGACATTACCAATTTCTCGCAGGGCATCAAGCTGCAATGCTGACAATTTTAAAATATCTTCGGCCAATATTTCCACCCCATTTTATCAATTGGAAAAAGCTAATATTATCTTGATTAGCCAACTTTGCTATCCTGACTTATACCAATAATTTCATCCAGGTTAAGAAGAATTAACAGCCTGTCATCTTGCTTACCGACACCGCTCAGATAGTTAGCAGCTACACCGCCTACAACTGCGCTGGGCGGTTCAATATTTTCTTGGTTGAGTGCTGTGACTTCTGAAACAGAGTCTACAATCATACCTACCGTAAGATCTTCAATTTTAACTATTATAATACGAGTATCGTCACTGTCATCAATCGACGGCAAGTTCAGCCTTTTACGCAAGTCCAGGACCGGAAGTACACTGCCGCGTAAATTTATAACCCCTTTTATATATGGTGGTGTATGAGGAACACGTGTAATTTCAGTCATCCGCTTGATTTCTTGCACCTCAAGAATACTAATACCGTATTCCTCCCGCCCTAGCTTAAAAACAACCAGTTGGACTTCACCATCTGAGTAAGTTTTTTCTGACAAGTCTCTCCCCCCTATTATTGTAGTAAAGAACCAATATCAAGGATAAGTGCTACCTGACCATTGCCCAGTATAGTTGCGCCAGCAATAACTTTTATACCTGCAAGCAATTTCCCTAGTGACTTTATAACTATTTCCTGCTGACCAATAAGGTTATCAACTACAATACCAGCTTTGTTATCACCCATATGGACAATAACAATGAACAATTCATCTTGAGACTCTTGATTGTCTTGCTGACAACCTAATACGTTTGATAAACGGACGATTGGAATTATCTGACCACGTAATAAAATTACTTCTTGATTCTGAATTGTTTTTATATCATCTTGTATGATACTAATAGTACTATCAATAGATCCTAACGGAATTGCATAAATTTCTTCGCAAACATTGACAAGAAGAGCTTGAATAATTGCAAGCGTTAGTGGCAGACGGATTTTAAACCTACTACCCATATTTATCTTGGTTTCAACGTCTACCATACCACCAAGTGATTCAATCTTATTCTTAACTGCGTCCATCCCAACACCGCGCCCTGATACATCTGTTACAGTTTCTGCGGTTGAGAACCCGGGGAAAAAGACTAACCTAACAGCATCGTTATTATCAAGCTTATCGGCCTCTGCCTGAGTAATTAGATTTTTTTCTACTGCCTTACGCCTGATAATGTCCGGGTCGATTCCTTTACCGTCGTCCTCGACCATTATTATGACATTATTGCCCTCATGGCGAGCTATTAAACGTATTTCCCCGACAGGGTTTTTACCATTGGCTTGCCTTTCTTCAGGATGCTCAACTCCGTGATCAATAGCATTCCGGAGAAGATGTACAAGCGGGTCGCCTATTTCATCAATTACCGTGCGGTCCAATTCAGTCTCTTCGCCCTGAATAATTAAATTTATTTCCTTATTTAATTCTTTCGATAGGTCACGAACCATACGCGGAAATCTATTAAACACTTGCCCGACTGGAACCATTCTCACTTTCATAACTACAGCCTGTAAATCAGTAGTTACGCGATCCATTTGTTCAATTGTTTCAACAAGGTCAGTCAGGCGGTGAGTTAAGCCGATTTGTTCTAGCCTTGTTTTATTAATAACCAGTTCGCCTACTAAATTTAGCAGCGAATCTAACTTTTCAATGTCAACCCGAACTGACTGCCCACTTCTCATCTTTTTGTCAGTAGCGTTTTGATGAATCCCATTTGTATCAGACTCTTTATTCTCTTTACGGTCTTTCTCTGATTGGCTTTGCTTGTTCTGCTCACTCTTAGTCTCAGCGTTAGCTGTTTCGGAATCTTCAGTACAATTAGCAAAATCAAGTGCAATTATTTCAATGTTATCTACCTCGGATATTGACAGAAGCATTTGTTCGATTCTTGCTGGCTCCGCGTCAGTAACTACGACTGCTTGGAAAGTAAAGTCAAAGTTCTCTTTCTCTAATTCATCGACCGGCGGGACACTCTTAATCACTTCACCTAACTCATCAAGAGCACTCATTGCCATATATGCTCTAGCGGACTTTAACAGACAAGTCTCGCGCAGGGCTACTTTTACTTCGTAAGCCAACATGCCCTGCTTTTGAGCTTGGCTTATTACATTAACTTCATGATCATCTAGCGCAATTTGCGGCTCAGTTTTTACACTTCCTGCTGGCTCGACAGCAACAGCAGTAGTTTCACCCTTTGCCAACTGATTGAGCTTAGTTTGCAGTGATTTAACGTCAAGCGGCGTTTCTTCGCCATTTGCTACATTTTCGACAAGTTGCTCGAGAGTATCAATACACTTGAAAATTGTGTTGATGATTTCCTCTGTAGGCTTCAAACTACCTTTCCTAAGCAAATCAAGAACATTTTCCATTTCATGAGTAAGCTCAGCAATAGCCGTGAACCCCATAGTTGCGGACATACCTTTAATTGTATGGGCACTACGAAAAATTTCGTCCAAGACGACCAAGTTATTGGGCTCATTTTCCAGTTCCAGAATACAACGATTTAACGTCTCCAAATGCTCGCGTGATTCTTCCAGAAACATTCCCATATACTGATTTAATTCCATCGTTACACCCCCCAGTATTATTTACTGACCATTCTTACAATTTCAGCTGCGACACCCGACAGGGGCACAACCTTGTCTATTACGCCTAATTCTATAGCTGATTTAGGCATACCAAAAACTACAGCGGTTGACTGATCTTCTGCAATTGTATAGCCTTGTTGTTTCTTTATTGCTTGCATACCTTTTGCACCGTCATGACCCATGCCAGTCAGGATTACACCTAGTGCCCGCTTTCCATAACATCTGGCAACCGACTCAAATAGTGGATCTACTGCAGGACGATGACCTCCAACCGACGGACTTTGATTTAACTTTACCAATTTTCGATTAGCGTCACGCTCAACTGTCATATGATAATCGCCAGGCGCAATCAACGCTAAGCCAGGCCGAATGACGTCATTATGCTCAGCTTCTTTTACCGTAATAGATGATAACGAATTTAATCTTTCCGATAATGATTTTGTGAATCCTGGCGGCATATGCTGGACAATAACTACACCGCATGGCAAGTTTCCCGGCAACCTTGTGATAATCTCCTGCAATGCCCTAGGGCCTCCGGTGGACGTTCCAATAGCAATAATCTGATCATCGCATGTAAATGTTCCTGGGGATGGTGAGGGAGTTGGGGTTGCAATTGGAATCACTACACGTGACCGTTCTGAATTCTTGGTAAGGGACGTAACGTTGACTTTTGCTGCGGCTCGGCATTTTACTAAAATTTCGTTTTTTATGCTCGCAACATTTGATATAGGACCAGCCGTTTTGGCTACAAAATCTACAGCACCAAGCTCTAAGGCCCTAATTGTGGCATCGGTTCCGGCACGGGTTAAACTGCTTACCATTACAACCGGCGTAGGTGTCTCGCGCATAATGATTTCAAGGGCTTTGATGCCATCCATTATTGGCATTTCAACATCCATAGTAATAACATCAGGTTTTAGCCACTTTGCCTTATCGGCCGCATCTTTGCCGTTCCTCGCCGTATCAACCACAGTAAAATCTTGTTCGGCAGTGAACACATCTGATAATAATTTTAGCATAAAAGCAGAATCGTCGACAACTAATACTTTAATCATGCGTCATCCCACCATAAAATAAGTTTTTATAAACCTTTTTGCCGGTATTCTAGCTGTTTCTTAAAAACAAATTTAATTATCTTACTGCGCAAGCCTTCTGATAGGCCAAGATACTTTAAACCTATCCAATATAATGAACGATCCTCATCGGGCTTATCAACTCTAACAACCTCTGCAGAAGTCTCAATTGTTCCAGATTCCGGCAGTTCAATGTGCATTTGGACACGATTCCCAAGCTTAAGCGGTTTTTTTGAAACCACTCTTAATCCCCCGCCGCTAATATCTTTTGTTATTGCATTTATTAGCGTGCTAGGTTCGTTAACATTGGTTAAAATCTGTATTGAAACAGGTACCATTGCCTCAACACGAACGAAAGCTCTTTGCTGAAGTTTTTTTATATCACTCGGCAAAGATACAATCCAAATGGGCAACGGATAAATCCGTTTATCAAGCAGGCTGCTTTGAAAGTGATATACAGAACCATCAGCAAAGACTTTTCCGTAAAACCGGGCGCCGCGATCCAAATGAATCGGATAGCCTTTCCTTATAGGCATTGCAATTGTTAAATTTTGGGGTGATGTATCCTCAATGCGGCTGTTGAATTGTTCATTCGGAGGTTGATCAAGCATAATCTCCAGCCGTCGATTTACTTTAAATACATTATCTAGCGTGATAGCAATTACCTCCTCAACAGCCAGTTTCACCGTACCATTTCCAAAAATTTACGAAAGAAACCTCGAATTCCATTGTTTTGGACAATATTTTTACCACTCAGCAGGCGTTCGGCAATATGCTCTATACATTTAGCCGAAACTGTATTAGGAAAAGCTAATAGCAGCGGCTTTTGCGACTTTACTGATTTTACTAAATTGCGATCTTCGAAAACAAACCCTAAGCTATCAATTTTTAATGCAAGAAAGCGGAAGGCAACTTTGACTAATTTATCAACAACAAGCTGACCTTCCTCTGTTTCACTGACTCTGTTTACAACAAGCCGGAGCGGAGCTTTACCTTGATTTGCTTCATAAGCTTTCATCATTGCATACGCATCAGTGATTGAAGTTGGTTCAGGTGTTGTCACAATAATCACTTCATCTGCGGCGGTTACAAAATTCAATACTGTGCGATTAAGACCAGCTCCTGTATCGATAAGAATGATATCGGCCCAACTATCAAAAGCTGTTATCTTAGTTATTAATCGCTGAAGGTGAAACTCGTCCAAATTCGCAAGCTGGTAAATACCTGAGCCGCCTGACATGAATTTAATGCCACGCGGTCCGTCAGTTATAACGTCTTCAGCGTTAACGCCTTCTTCCAGCAGCTTTAATATATTAGCGCGGGCAGAGCACCCCAATATTACGTCAACATTAGCTGTACCAAGATCAGCATCAATGACTAAAACCTTCTTGCCATAGCCGGCTAATGCTAACGCAAGATTGACGGTGAAATTGGTTTTGCCAACACCGCCTTTACCATTGGTTATAGCAATAACACGCGATCTCAGAGTTTCAGCCTTAATAACCGGACTTTGAAAAGTTTCATAGGTGCTCCTGACAAGTTGGCGCAATTTTTCTGCTTGATCTCGCATATCAATCCCTCAATACCATATTTGCCATTTTTATAGGATTAGCCAACTCAATATCATCCGGGACATTCTGTCCTGTTGTAATATAGGATAAAGATGCTGTAAAAGTATAAAGCAAATTGAAGACTGTACCTAGATTGCTAGCCTCATCCATTTTGGTAAATAAAAATTTTTGGGGTGAACAAACTGAAAACTTTTGGACGACGTCAACCGCATCCTTATACTTTGTTGAAGCACTTAGTACAAGGTGAGTTTCTATGTATGGATCTATCTCAAGCAAAGCCTGCAATTCAGCTAACTGATAGTGATTGTGCGGGCTTCTGCCGGCAGTATCAATTAAAATAAGATTTTTATCATTATGTCGGTAAATAGCAGATTTTAGTTCATCAGGAGTATATATTATTTCTATCGGTATCCCGATAATATCGGCATAAGTCTTAAGCTGCTCGACCGCAGATATACGGTAAGTATCAGCAGTTAACAAGGCCACCTTACAGCCTTGTTTTAGCGTGAAATTAGCGGCTAGCTTGGCTATAGTAGTTGTTTTCCCTACACCCGTAGGACCAACTAAGGCGACTATTCTGGGACCACGCGGCGGTATCGAAATGCCTTCAACCCGTTTGAAGTAATTAGCTACTCGTTCGGTTAAAAACTGCTGAACCATAGCATTATCACCATTAGCGATTTCATGCTCGTGAGGCAGACCTTTTATCAAATTCTCGGCTATTTGTTTATCAACATCGTTTCTTACAAGCAAATCAAACAAAGGTGATTTACGTTTATCATTAGCGGGCATTTTATCAAGAACTTGCTCCAACATTTTGCGCATATTCGCAAGTTCAAGCTGCAATACAGCTTCCTTGGGATTATCATTGTTGTAACGCGGCGACGAGTTAACAACCTTGGCTTCCTTTACTGATAAAGCAGGTGTATCAACAGCGGCCATTATTTCAAACGTTTCTTGTGAAAATAAGCCAAAAAAACCACCTTTGTGTAAACGTCTGGAATGCAGAATTACAGCGTCACGCCCTAATTCTTTTTTAACTTGTGTCATAGCATCTTGCATTGACTTTCCGGTGAAAACTTTAACTTTCAATTTATAATTTCACCATCCCTAATGCTTGTACTTCAATTTTCGGCTCTAATTCAGCATATGACAGAACAGTAAGATTAGGAGCAACGCGTTCTGTTAGTTTACGAAAATACGGGCGTACTGTCGGACTGGTTAGAATGATCGGCTGATAACCCATATTAGTCAATTTAGGCAGTTCGCTAGTTAGGCTAGTAATAATCGCCTGCATAGTTTGTGGTTCAAGCGCTACATAAGACCCGTGCTCCGTCCGCTGTACAGCTGAATTAACAATTTCTTCTAATTGGGGATCGACAGTAAGGCAAACTAAACTATTATCAGGCGCAAATTGACGTGATAACTGCCGAGCCAGTGCATGGCGAACGTATTCAGTTAATATCTCGGTATCCTTAGTCATCTGTGCATAATCAGCTAATGTCTCTAAAATCGAAACCATGTCGCGTATCGATATGCGTTCACGTAAAAGTCCGGCTAGAACTTTTTGAATATCACCGATTGATATCAGATTAGGTACCAGTTCCTCAACAACAGCAGGATTATTTTGTTTAACAGCATCTACAAGAGTCTGAACTTCTTGGCGTCCAAGAATTTCTGCGGCATGAGACTTAATTAGTTCGGTTAGATGCGTTGTTAATACTGAAACAGGGTCAACAACTGTATACCCTGCCAGTTCGGCCTGTTCCCGGTTTGATTCTTGAATCCACAGTGCAGGCAACCCGAAGGCCGGTTCTACCGTCTCAATACCAACAACTTCCTCCATAACCGTTCCTGGATTCATGGCTAAATAATGATCAAGTAATAATTCGCCCTTTGCAATCTCGATACCTTTTAATTTGATTACGTATACGTTTGGTTTTAGTTGAATGTTGTCTCTAATTCTAATTGTCGGAACGATAAGCCCTAACTCTAAAGCGCACTGACGGCGGATCATAACGACTCTGTCGAGTAGGTCCCCGCCTTGACCCGCATCAACCATCGGAATTAGGCTATAGCCAATTTCGAGCTCCATCGGATCAACTTGTAATAGGGATACGATATTTTCCGGCTTACGTACTTCTTCTTTCTCCTGCTCTTCTTGTTGCATAATCTCAGATTGGGCAGCTGAACGGGCAGTTTTTTGAAGAATATAACCCACACCACCAGCTCCCAGACCGAGGGCAAAAAACGGTATGGCCGGAAGTCCCGGGATTAAGGCTAACAAAGCAAGTACACCTGATGCAATAAAAAATACTCTTGGATTAGTAAATATCTGACTTACAATATCATGACCAAGGTTTGATTCAGACGCGGCACGAGTAACAACGATACCAGTTGCCGTTGATATTAAAAGCGCTGGGATCTGATTCACCAGACCCTCGCCAACAGTTAGCAGCGTATATGTATGTAATGCCTGTAAAACATCCATATTACGCTGAACCATACCTATGAAAAAACCGCCGACAATATTTATAATAATAATAATAATTGCCGCTATTGCATCGCCTTTAACAAATTTGCTCGCACCATCCATTGCACCGTAAAAGTCAGCCTCCCGCTGAATATTCTTACGCCGCTGTCGAGCCTCGACATCGCTTATCGCTCCTGAATTTAAATCGGCATCGATGCTCATTTGTTTACCTGGCATAGCATCAAGCGTAAAGCGGGCTGCCACTTCAGCTACCCTTTCGGCACCTTTTGTTATAACAATAAATTGAATAATAACTAGTATAACGAAAACGATAAAACCAACAACGGCATTACCGCCAACAACAAAATTACCAAACGCCATAATAACTTCGCCGGCGTAGCCTTCAAGCAGAATTAGTCTGGTTGATGATACGTTCAGAGCCAATCTGAATAGCGTAGTTACGAGCAACAATGATGGGAAAACTGAAAACTCCAGCGGCTCAACATTATATATCGCAACCATTACAATGATTAGGGCAAAAGTTATATTAAACGCTAACAATATATCAAGAAGAAATGTTGGCAGTGGAATAATCATCATAACCACGATGGTAATTATGGCAACTGCGGCCATAATATCGCTGTATTTTATTATTTTGCTAAGAGGCGACGCTTGAGCAGCCAAATTTTATCGCTCCTTCTATTAGGACAACCGTTTTTTCAATCGATATACATATGCTAAAACCTCAGCAACTGCCTGATACAGTTCTGGCGGCACCGATGATCCGATGTCAACAGCACTGTACAAGCTACGTGCCAAGGGCTTATTTTCTACAATAGTAACCTTGTTTTCTCGGGCCACTTCTTTAATCCGCTGAGCTATAAAGTCTTGACCTTTAGCCACGACTACTGGCGCGGCCATGGATTGATCGTATTTTAAAGCAACAGCAAAATGAGTCGGGTTTGTTACTACAACATCAGCTTTCGGGACCTCTTGCATCATTCGCTGCATAGCAAACGCCCGCTGACGCTCTTTAATTTTACCCTTTATTTGAGGGTTGCCTTCCATCTGCTTGTATTCTTCCTTAACTTCCTGCTTGCTCATTTTGAGACTTTGTTTATGTTCCCATGTTTGATATAAGAAGTCTACAGCTGCCAAAACAATCATAACGGCACTAATTTGGAATACCAAATCTAAGGTAAAGGATACAGCAGTGTTTAAAGAATCAGCCAGTTCTGCGCCAATCAGTTTAGGCACTTCACCAGAAGTCTTCAAAATAAACCGATAAACAAAATAGCTCACAATCGTGATCTTTATGATTGACTTTAAAAGTTCAACAAGCGATCGCTTGGAAAACACCCGTTTAAAACCAGACAGTGGGTTAATTCTACTAAATTGAGGCATAAGAGGCTCGAGAGAAAACATAAATCCCACCTGAATCAAATTAGAAATAAGCCCAACAAGCGCAATAACCAGCATGACTGGAAGTATGGCTTTAAAAAGGACAATGGCAAAATTAATAAATAATAACTGAACAGATTCAGCAGTAAAATCAGCTGCTGAAAAGCTAGTGAATGCCAGCCGCATATAGTCAGCCAATTCAGTATAGATATATCCGCCGACTACCTTTAAAGCAAAAAAGGCCGCTAAAATAACAAACGCCGAGTTAATTTCAATACTACGCGCTACTTGACCCTTTTTACGAGCCTCTTCTTTACGTTTTGGAGTCGCATCTTCAGTTTTTTCACCATTAAATAACTGTAAGTTAAATTCCTGTAATTTATAATTAGAGGACACGCGATTATTAACCCATTCTGGAGAGAAGGCGGTAAATGTCTTTGTACATGCCACTAAATGCCACCTCCAGAAACATAATATAAAATGGTAATGCCATTGAAAGAACAAACAACCCAACTATTATTTTTCCTGGGACACCAACAATAAAGATATTCATTTGCGGCATAGTTCGAGCAAGTATGCCTAGCGCAACATCCATCAGTAACAACGATAGCAACACTGGAAAACATATCTTTATAGCGATGATAAACATGCCGCCAACCATGTTAACCATAACTTCTGTTATCTCAGAATGATAGATAAAGCCAGTGACCGGAATCAGTTTAAAACTGCTAAATAAAGCGGCAAGCAGCATATGATGGCTATTTGTGGCTAAAAACACTAATAACGCCAGAATATATTTGAAATTACCAACCAACGGCAGTTGTTGTCCAGATTGCGGATCAAGGACGTTGACGATACCAAATCCAATTTGCATATCCAATAATTGCCCGGCCATTTGAATTGCAGAAAAAACAAGTGACGCCGCAAAGCCAATAATTAATCCGATTAAGAACTCACTAGCCACTAAAAACAGATACCCTATAAAACCATCTGGAATAGTGGTTGTCTCATTAAAAACTAACGGAAATAAAATAAATGTTAATGCCAAAGCCAAGCCTGCCTTAACAGTGACTGATACATTTCGGCTGCCAAAAATCGGCGCCATAGAAAAAATACCGGTAATTCGCGTAAATACTAATAAAAAAAAACCAGTTTGATTTTGCATCAGTTCAAATAAATCCATTTATACCACCTGCTAGCGAATCATCTGCGGTAAACTGACAAAAATCTCGTGGGTATAGCTAACCATAATACTCAGCATCCAAGGTCCAAAAATAAGAATTGCAACAAATACCGCAACGATTTTCGGAATGAATGCTAACGTTTGTTCTTGAATTTGGGTGGTAGCCTGAAAGATACTAACTAAAATCCCCACAGTCAGCCCTAGGCCTAGCATGGGAGCTGACACCATCAATACCATCAGCAAAGCATCACGGCCCACTTGGATTGCTAAATCACCCGACATAATTTCCTCCTTAGTTAAAGCTTGTTACCAGCGATCGAATCAAAAGGTGCCAGCCATCCACCAAGATGAACAACAAAATTTTAAACGGCAGCGAAATCATAACCGGCGGAACCATCATCATTCCCATTGACATTAGAGTACTCGCAACAACCATGTCAATAACAATAAACGGTATATAAATTAAGAAACCGATCTGAAAAGCTGTCTTTAGCTCACTAATGACAAACGCTGGAATTAATGTTGTAGTTGGAATATCGTCCGGTGAATCAGGTCGCGACATTTCTGATAAATTGACAAAAAGCGCTAAATCATTCTCGCGCGTTTGCTTGAACATAAACTCGCGCATAGGCTTTAGTGATTCTGTCATAGCCACATCTTGAGATATTGCCCCTGCAACATATGGCTGCAGAGCATTCTTATTAATTTGCTCCAAATACGGCGACATCGTAAAAAATGTAAGGAATAGCGCCAAGCCAATTAAAACTTGGTTAGGCGGCATTTGCTGTGTAGCCAAGGCACTCCGCAGAAAAGAAAGCACTACAATAATCCGAGTAAAAGACGTCATCATAACTAGAATTGACGGAGCTAGCGCTAGCACAGTCAAAGTGAATAATATTTGCAAACTTAAAGCCACATCTTTAGGATCATTCGCTTCCTCCACCCCAATATTTATGTTAGGGACTGGGATGAGCGGAGCAGCTTCAGTCGCTGGTGTAAGCGAGATTAAAATTATCGCTATAATTGCTGTTAGGCAAACTCTAATACTAGGCAATTTCCTTACCTCTTCTCACTTTCATTATCATGGTTATGGTGATTCCGATTATTAAAGACGGTAGGGAATTTTTGCGACATTTGTTGTAAAGAGGCAAGTTGTCGTTGAAAGACGCTGTCAAACGAAGTTGGTGTAGACTGAGTTGCCGTCTGCTGCCGCAATCCTGCGATCCGGGCTTCATCTGTTATTTCTTCGAGCAGCGTGATATTATGGTCAGTAACACCTAATACTAATACCTTCCCGGCAACATCCACTACTTGAATTGCACGATTAGGGCCAAGCATCAGCGTAGCAAGGACTCGATGGTCTGCATTGGCCGAAGCTTGTCCCATCTTTTGGCCTAAAAATCGTGAGGTTAGATATGCAAGACCAATAACTACCGCAAACGTAATAATAATCGAAAACACATAGGCAATATTAGCAAGCCAAGATGTTGAAGAAGGTTGGGGCTCCTGATAATGCAAATATTCGCCAGTCGTTTCAGCAGCCCATACTTCACCAGCCGGCATTATAACTAGAAGGCTGACTATTAGAACAATAAAATTGCGGTACTTATATTTGCTATACATTTTTAGCCTACTGCTTTACGAACGGCTTCAAGTACTCGATCGGCCTGGAATGGCTTTACAATAAAATCACGCGCGCCCGACTGAATAGCTTCTATTACCATCGCCTGCTGCCCCATCGCACTACACATTATAATTTTGGCATTCGGATCAGTTTTTTTAATTTCTTTAACAGCAGTAATACCATCCATTTCAGGCATAGTAATATCCATGGTAGTTAAGTCAGGTTTCAATTCCTGATATTTCTCAACCGCCTTTAAACCGTTTTCGGCCTCGCCAACAATCTCATAGCCATTTTTTGATAAAATATCTTTTATCATCATTCTCATGAATGCAGCGTCATCCACAATCAGAACTCTAATTGCCATCAGTTAATCTCCCCTCAATCTCTTTTTTTAGGTCTTTGAACAGACAATTCATTGTAAATTGCTGGCTCGTTCTAGCGGGCTAATGATATCCGTAATCCTCACGCCGAAATTCTCATCAATAACTACAACCTCACCCTTGGCAATAAGTTTACCATTGACTAAAACATCGACAGGCTCTCCTGCTAGTTTATCAAGCTCAACAACTGACCCCGGCGATAATTCCAATATATCGCGAATTAATTTCTTGGTTCGCCCCAATTCCACCGTAACTTGTAGCGGAACATCCATAATAAGTCCTATATTGGTATCACTCATGTCAGCAGTTGACTGTTGCAGCGGCGCAAATTGTACCGGCTGAACAGCTACATTTTGAGCTGGCTGCTGCCTCGGCGGCGGTGCAGCTACTTGTGGTGTATAAGCAGCATTATTAGTTGAACTAGGCAGCGTTGGGGGAGCTGTAGACGGTTGCTGCGCCGGTGCCGTCTTCGGTTGAGCCTGCTGAGCAGGTTGTGGCTGCTGTGGCTGCTGTACAGCTGATACTAAACTTTCAACCATATCTTTGGCCACATTGATAGGCAAAATCTGCATAATTTCACTATCAATTAAGTCTTCAACTTCCATTCTAAACGCAACCTTAACAAGGCTATCATCGAGTAACGCCGTATTAGTGATTGGTGACTCTGAGGCGAAGTCAATCAGGTTCATACGGGGCGGCGAGATATCGATTTTCTTTTTAAACACAGTCGACAGTGATGTTGCTACAGAGCCCATCATCTGGTTCATTGCCTCGCCAACAGCACTCATGTAAAGCTCATTATTTAATTCAGTTGGAGTATTGGTTCCGTCCCCTCCCATCATTAAATCAGCAATAATTAAAGCATCCATTTCCCGAATCGCTAGCAGATTGGTACCCGTTATCCCTTGCGTATAGCCGACTTCAATAACTAAGTAAGGCAAAGGGTATTCATTTTGAATGTCTTTTCGCGTAGAGAGTGAAACGCGCGGCGTTGTAATTGACACACGCCTGCCAAGAAGGATTGATAAGGTTGTAGCAGCACTTCCCATCGAAATATTTCCAATTTCACCCAGCGCATCATTTTCTATTTCTGTCAGTTCAGCGACAGGAGATGAAGTTACTGGTTCGCCCCTTAGCAAGGCGTCAATTTCTTCTTGAGATAAAAAACCATCATTCATCTTTGTCATCTCCCTCTGAAATTATTTCTGTAATTTGGATAGCTAACTTGCTTTTTGAAAGGCCTGGTTTACATCTAAACTTTTCGCGCTGACCTATGATAACATTTAGCTCGTGCTCAACCTTGGTGTTAAGCTGCAAAACATCGCCAACGTTTAGATCAAGCAGCTCATGAACGGTAATATTTGCACGGCCAAGCTCGACAACTACCGGGATTAAGGCTTTTTCCAATTTGCGCTGAATAGCATTAATATGTTCGGGTAAGGATTGCTTTGCAATTGAAGATGAAACCCAAAAAGTTGTTGTCAATTTTGACATTATCGGTTCAAGCACAAAATACGGAATACAGATGTTTATCAAACCTTCAGCTTGGCCAATTTTAGCTTGGAGAGTTATAATTACAACCATATCATTAGGCGGTACAATTTGGGTAAACTGCGGATTGGTTTCAATAACTTCTAACCGCGGTTCTATCGGAATTACCTGTTTCCATGCCTCTTGAAAACTTTCTAAGGCCTTATTTATAACCCTTTTGGTAATTGCTTCTTCTATATCGGTCAACGCCCTAGGCTTTGCCGGCGGCAGTCCCGGACCGCCAAAGAGCCGGTCAATTATCGAAAAAACTATGTTGGGATTAAGTTCAAGAATTACATTTCCTTTAAGCGGCCGCATAGTGAAAACGCTAATAACACTGGGACTAGGCAGCGAACGGATAAATTCTTCATATGTCAATTGATCTACAGATGCGACATTTATGTGAACAAGCGCTCGTAGATGAGCTGAAAGATAAGTATTTAGCAACCGGGCAAAGTTCTCATGAATCATGTTAAGAGTGCGAATTTGGTCTTTAGAAAATTTATCAGGCCGCTTAAAGTCATAAACCTTAATTTTGCGCTGTTTTTGTTCAACTTTAATTTCTTCAGCCGATACAACACCGGTCGATATCGCCGATAACAGTTCATCTATTTCCGATTGCGAAAGTACATCAGAACCTGACAATATTTCTCCTCCTCTCGACACCATTATATCGGCTTAGCACATACCAATCTATCAATTACTGCAAAACAAAGTTAGTAATATATACTTCATAGACTTTTTCTTCGCCAAGCGCTTTATTGATCTCAGTTTTCAATAATTCTTTAAGTAAATCTTGTTTGGATGGCTCAAAGTCTTCAATTTTCTGTGATCTAAGGACATGCACTACTGTATCAAGGATTTTAACTTCCTCAGGCGTAGGCATTTTTCCTTCCTTTATATCGGTTTTTTTGTCAGATTTTAGTTCTAAAATTATTCCAATTTTTAAATACCGGCCGCTATTAACGCCGCCAATATTAAGGACTAACCCGTCTTTTTCGCCTATTTTCATAAATACGCCAGGCTCACGCTGCGCTGTCGCTATATCGGCTGTTTTGTCAGAAACAATTTTGGTTGCAATAAAATAGGATATTCCACCTGCTAATAGCAGGCCAAATACAACCATGCCCACAATCATCATCATTGGAAACTTCTTCTCACCTTCGGCCACCAAAGCCACCTCCACCACTTACACATCAATAATTTAAGTTCTTGCGCCTTTTGCTCGCTGCTATGTCCCGCGTGTACGCGGCTAAGATACTCAGTTAGCGAAAGTTCCGAAATATTGCCCGCCGATAATCCATAACCTTACGAACAATTTCTTCAGCAGATTCCTCAACAATAAGTTTTTTGCCGGTGGTTAATGTAATTACTGTGTCTGGCGTCTGCTCAATGGTCTCGATAAGTTCGGCGTTGAGCACAAATTCATTATCACGTGATTTTAAACGGCTAACTTTAATCATAAATAGGCCTCCGTAATATTTTATTATAGGGGGGACTTTACATCCCCCCTATTTCGATTAACTAGCGTTTGAGATTAGCAAGTTCCTGCAGCATTTCATCGGAAACCGAAATAATCTTGGAATTGGCCTGAAAACCCCGTTGCGTAATAATCATATTACTAAACTCTTGGGCCAAATCAACATTAGACATTTCAAGCGATCCTGGATTGAACTTGCCACGCCCGCCAGTGTTAGCCGGCCCTATTTGAGCCGTACCCGAGTTATTTGACTGGGTGTACATATTATCCCCGACTTTATTTAGACCTGATGGGTTATTGAAGGTTGCCAGAGCTACTCTGCCAAGCGCCATGCTTTGACCATTGCTGAAACGACCAGTAATAATGCCATCGGTGTCGATAGTTTTACTTTCTAGAGTGCCAGATGCATATCCATTTGAATCTGCCTGCACTGTAGATTCTCCACCAAACTGTGTTAGTGCGGAGAAATCCGGTACTACCGTAAAAGCAGGAGCACTGCCAGTGGGTGTTATAAGTATGCTTTTTATTACTGTTCCTGTTGCAGTATAATTGCCTGTTGCGGCATCAAAGGCAATTACTGATTCATCTGATTCATCAGCTGCAACTACAGCTCCACTATCGGCAGGACTTATTACTGTGAACTTCCATTCATTGTTTGCTGATTTTTGAAAATAGCCGCTTACCTTATGAGCATTTCCCTGCGCATCATATGCATTAACCGATACTGGCACTCGCGAACCTGCGCCAATAGGAGCTTCGGAAGAAAGGTTGTTCACAAAAGTCATATCAGTAGTCTTTTGCGCCGCCATACTAGAACCTACAGGAACTTGAATATTTGTAGTTGGTTGATTAGTATCGATATTTCCGTTAGCATCAGCCATCCAGCCCATTACTTTATAACCCGTCCCAGGAACTAAAAAATTGCCCTGATTATCGAAGTCAAAAGCACCGGCACGAGTATAAACTTGATTAGCGCCATCAGATAAAATGAAGAATCCTGAGCCTTGAATCGACAGGTCAGTCTGCTTACCGGTCGGTTGGAAACTGCCATCAGTGAACAAAGTATCGATACTGGCCAAGCCCATGCCTAGACCTACTTGCATAGGGTTTGTACCACCGCGAGCCCCTTGCCCGCTTGACGCACCTTGCATTGTCTGGCTTAAAATGTCCTGAAAGTTAACCCGGCTTCCTTTAAAACCAACAGTGTTAACGTTGGCAATATTGTTGCCGATAACATCCATACGGGTTTGATGGTTTTTAAGGCCGGAAACACCGGCGAACATCGAACGCATCATAATAAATGACCTCCCGAATTTTCGTTTATCTTTTTTATGTAGCTGCGTCAATCAGTCGGCAGCTTGTGGGCTCCCTCAAGAGGTCCAGCCCTAAACAATTACAGCGCTGTCAATGTTGGTAAAGACATTATCTTTAATGCTTGTACCATCCATGGCCGTAATAACGGTCTTGTTTTTGATACTTACAATTAGCGCCAAATCATTATTCATTAGCACCAGTGATTCCTTCGCACCCTTTTGCGCAGCCTTTTCTACCGCACGGTTCAATTTATCCATATCTGTCTGGTTAAGCCGAATATTCCGGTTCTCGAGACGCTGCATAGCGTGCTGCGAAAACTTTACACCGGTTAATTGCTGTTCCAGTATTTTATTAAATGGAACTGAGCTAGGTGATGACTTGCCTAACGGACGTGGTACAGCGTTTGATGGTTTTTGGACTGGTAAAATGGGCGACTGCGGATAATAAATACGATTATCAGCCATATTATTTAGCTCCCCAAATTACGCCTTCAACAGAAGTTACTTTCTCAAGCGCTACATTAACATCGCCTACAACTAAGGACGGTTTTCCATCACTTATCCGTACTGCACTAACTATTCCGGCTTGTTCCTCACCGTAATCATCAGTCCATCTTACCTGGTTTCCAATCATCCCACTGGCCTGAACAGTCAGCATAGAAGCATTTAAGTTCTGCATTTGCTCTAGGCTGGAAAACTGTGCCATTTGGGCAATAAATTCTTTATCTTCCATTGGATTCATCGGATCCTGATACCGCAGCTGCGTTACCAATAACTTAAGAAACTCATCTTTTCCCATATTGTCCTGCTTAGTTCTTGCCGTTTGCCCGCTTGCAGTTTGCGTCGTGCTAGTTTGGCCTACGTTATATACACTTGCCACTAATTCTCACCTCCTAAATCCGATAGTCAACTCCAGTTTCTGAAGTAGTTATTCCAGTATTTTCAATAGCCTCAATACTTTCGCTGAATTCATTGCTGCTGTTTTTCTTATTTAGTTGAGATTTCCATGCCTGCTGTCTGTTTGCCTCACCCTGTCCATTGGAAAATGGTTGGCCTAGTCCAGCATAGACTCCTACATACTCTACTTTAAGTCCTTGTTGAGCCATATCCTGCCGTAGCTGCTGCATAGAAGCTTCAATTATGCCGCGCACCTCGCTATTGTTAGTATGGAAAGATGCGCTGACTACGCCATTATCAACCGCAACCTTTAGTGTGAGTTCGCCAAGATGCTCAGGCTTTAGCTTTATAATCATTTCCGACATATCAGAATTCTTGACTAAGCGCGCATGCTCGACAATCTGTCCAACGACATTATTTGTATCTTTCGGTGTCTGTGGTATCGGCTGTCCGTCAATGTCAACAACAGCATCAGCTTGATCCTTCATACCGGTTTGGTGAAGTAGCTGCTGAAAAGGTTGCAGCGGTTTATCAGAGACATTTTCTACTGCTGTTGCTTCGCTTAAATTCTGCTCATGGAATAGACCGTTGTTCGTTGTTTCCAGACTGGTATCTGCTGATAAAGACGTCATAGCATTAAGGCTTACTTTACTTTCCTTAACCGGCATATCTAAAGTTTGTACAGGGTCATCTGCTTGAAGACTTTCATCAGCTGCATTGTTTGCTGCAATTACAGACGCATTTTGGTAGGCGGACACTGTTGCAAGCGGTTTTAATAAATTGTCTGATACTAACTGGCTCTGCCCTGCAGATATTAATTGTTCAACCGCTATACCTGTGGCCTGTTTTCCCTTGCCGTCAGGATTGTGGGTGCCCTGCTTTTTTACACCGTAGTTTTCCTGCTGATTAATAGCAATGGTTTGGCTATTTAGTCCGTTTTGGTTGAGATCTTCTGGCACCGTGGTAACTTGGCTTATGCCAGTCTGCTGCAGTTGCTCCGATTGATTAGCTAGAGTTGTAGGAGTGTTAACATTTCCAGTGTTGCCATCAAGCATTTTGGAAGCGCCTTCTGAAATTAACCCGTTTTGACTTGCGACCTGAAATGGTGATAATTTACTATTGGATTGGTTAAGATTAACTTCTACATCCTGATTAAACATTGTATCAGTAGAAGTTCCAACTTTCCTGCCGCCTTTGTCGTCAGCGTCGCCTATTGAAACCGGCATTACCACTAAATTATTGAATAATGGGATAACCTCACCAGTCGGCGCAGACGATGTAACATTATTGCGGTCATCCGCTTTATGACCGGTCTCCCCTTTAAAGCGCTTTGGGTAAGCAGCCGAATTCAAGACATCGGCAAATGCCGCTTGTTCCTTATTGCTATTAGGTGAGCCGCTTAATTTACCGGCTGTACTCTTCTTGTGGGCTTTGGGAAGCTCCGCTGAAATACTTGCCGCTAATACATCCACGTATTTATTCACCTCCTTTCAATGATAATGTTGGCTTAGAGGGTACCAGGAGTTTGGGCCTTTAACATTGTCTGACTCAAACGTGCAGCCCGTTCTACGTCCAACAAAGCCATAATTTTAGCTACCTGGCTCTCATCCATTTTATTGAAAATAGCGATGACCATATCATCATCAAGTTTATTCATTATTGGAACTACTTCTTCAGGTTTCATATTCTCATAAAGCCGTGCCACTTTTGAAATCCTTTTTGCTTCTTCGAGTTGCTTGGCTTTGGCTATTTTCTCGCTATCGCTGCCGCTAGGAGGCAATAATACCGGTTGCTGCTCCTGTTTAACTGGTTGGTCTGCCGGTTTTTTCGCCTTCGGCGGCTGGATATCTTCAATGTTCTCAAGTTCCACCGGTTCAAAATTCGTTGTTGGTGGAGTAAAATATTGGCCAATTACCGGATATTCATGAAGCTTTAATCTAGCTATTATGGCCTGTGGATCAATAAACTTCATATATATACCAAGCGCAAAGCCGACACCGGTTAGCATTAATATTACAAATGCAATGAGCAGCTTTTTAAATAGCGATCCTTTAGCCTGAGACTGTTGCCCTGAAGTTTTTTGACTGGATTTAAGGTTTATATTTGCCATGTTTACCTTCCTTTAGGTAATAAAGCTATTAAAATTGTGACATAACCTTTGTCACATATGATTTTGTTTCCGGATAAGGTGGAACACCTCCGTAGCTCTTTACAGCCTCCGGTCCAGCATTATAGGCCGCAACAGCCTTTACTACATCGCCGTTAAATGTATGTAGCATTTTGCGTAGATAGCGCACCCCGCCATCAATGTTTTCCTGCGGATCGGTAATATTCTGTACACCTAAACTACGGGCAGTATCCGGCATAAGCTGCATAACGCCAACAGCACCAGCCACCGAAACACTATTGGTCTCTAGACCTGATTCAGTTCTAGCGACTGCTAATGCTAACTTAGGATCAACACCATGCTGTCGTGCACTGGTTTCAACCAGTTTAGCAATACTTTGCTTGTTCGTATTTAAGGCGGTTGAAGCGCTCTTTTGCTTTGCCCCTGCCAATACGTCTGCAAAGGCACCAATCGACGTTGGATTTGCCGGTATCATAAACCGCTTCTCTATTGTGTTGATACGCTGCGTCACTCTAGTTAATCCGTCCATTAAATCACCTTAACTTTTGCGGACATAATTTTGAAGTCCCAATTCATCGAGATACTTTTGTTCCTCGCTTAATGCTTCTGCTTGGTACTGCAGCAGACGCTTCACTCTAAATTTTTCAACAATCTCATAGTTTTTGGCTGCTTGTTGAAGCTCCTGCAAACGTTCTTGCTGCACTGCCTGCGCCTCGTTAACACGCATACTTTGGTGTTTTATGTTCTCCCTAATTTTATCGAAGTAATTCTGAAAATCCTTAAGTTCATCAATAATAGGCGAACTATCTTGATATTTTCTAAAACTGACAATAGACTCAGTTAGTTTTATTGTTAACTTATCAAACTTTTCCTTTTCCTCATGCAAAACTTGTGATGCCTGCATAAACTTTAGCTGGGCTTGTTCATTTTGCATCTGACGGTATTTTAAAAGGGTATCGAGTCGAAACTGAAATTTCTTCATAAATCCACCTCTTCATCTGTTATTCGGCTAACTCAATCAGCCTGCTAACAGCTTGGTCGAAAGTTGTTGTTTCGTAGACACCCTGCTGTAAAAATCTTTTAATATCGTCAATCACATTAATTGCTTTATCAATATTTGGGTTGCTGCCATGGGCATAGGCACCGATATTTATTAGGTCCTCGGCTTCTCGATAGGTCGCCATAATCGAGCGCAACTGCTGCGCCGCTTTATAGTGGTTTTTTTCGACAATTTCCAGCATAACCCTGCTGACACTTGCCAATACATCAATTGCCGGATAATGATTCTGTGCAGCCATATTTCGTGTCAGAACAATATGACCATCTAAGATACTGCGTACAGCATCGGCAATCGGCTCATTCATATCATCGCCATCCACCAGTACCGTATAAATACCTGTTATTGATCCGCATTCGCCCGTACCTGAGCGTTCTAATAATTTCGGCAGCATAGCGAATACTGATGGCGTATAACCCCGCGTCGCAGGCGGTTCGCCAATTGTAAGGCCTACCTCGCGCTGCGCCATGGCAAAGCGGGTCACAGAATCCATCATCAAAATTACATTGCGGCCTTGGTCGCGGAAATACTCTGAGATTGCAGTCGCTGTCATAGCGCCCTTTATCCTGACCAACGCTGGCTGATCCGAAGTAGCTACTACAACAACCGATCTTTTTAAGCCTTCTTCCCCAAGATCACGCTCAATAAACTCTCTGACTTCACGACCGCGTTCGCCAATCAGCGCGATGACACTTATATCAGCCTCGGTATTTCGCGCCATCATGCCCAAAAGCGTACTCTTGCCTACACCGCTGCCCGCCATTATACCAACTCGCTGCCCACGCCCTAAGGTTATAAGACTGTCAATAGCACGGACACCAACAGCTAATTTGTTCGATATGCGGCTTCTCAACAAAGGAGACGGCGGTGTTGCATGCAGTGAGTAGCGGTTATTAGTTAGAAGCGGCCCCTTACCATCTATTGGGTTCCCCAAACCGTCTAAAATCCTGCCCAATAACTGCGGCCCAACGGGAACTTCCAGCGTCTGTTGGGCTGAAATTACCTCGCAGCCTGGCCCTATCCCTTCCATTTCGCCAATCGGCATTAACATTACCCTATTTTGACGGAAGCCGACAACTTCAGCCGGGATTAAAAAATCTCTATTACGCGGCCTGATATAACATAGCTCACCAAGACTAACATTAGGGCCGTGGGCTTCGATTACTAAGCCAATTATTTCAGCGATTTTACCGCTAAGCTTCATTGTCTCAACTTTGCTTGCGGCGCTTAAATATTTATCTGCACAAAACCTCATGGCATTATTTCCTCAAGAGCTCTTTTTATAGCCTCAAACTGAATATCAAGACTGGCGTCAACTGTCCCGTAGGGTGTATCAATCATACAGCCGCCAGGACTGACAGTATTATCACTAACTACTGATAATGCATCTTCACAGCCAATCATTATCTGCAAATCACGTTTAGACTGAACCACAATATCATAGTCGATCGGATTCACACGAATAATAATACTCTCTTGATCACGTACTTTTTCTAACGCAGTCTTTACAATTGGCAAAATCACTGTCGGATTTTCGTCTATTTCCCGCGCTAAAATCTTCCGTGCTACTGCAAGAGCTATTTTTACTATCTCGCGCTCAGCTTTGATTAGAGTTTCTTGGTACTCTTGCCGGGCATCAGCTAATATGTTCTCAGCTGTTTCAGATGCACTGTTAATTTTATTTGTCATTTCTAGTTCTGCTTGTTCTTTGCCTTGACGAACCCCTTCACTGTAGCCGGCTTGATAGCCCTCCTGCCGACCGGCTTCACAAGCCTGCTGTCTAAGTTGTTCTGCCTCCTGCAAGGCCTGGCTTATGCATGTTTCAGCTTGCTTTTTAGCATCATCTAGGATTTTCTTTGCCTCATCAATAGCTTCTTGGATTTGTTCTCGTTCTGGTTCTGCAGCACTGTCTTCGGTTTGCTCGACAATCGCAAATGCCGGACGATGGTTATTAATTATAAGAGGTTCTTCCTGGACTGAAGCAAATTTAATAATTCTAGACAATTATCTCGTCCCCTTTGCCACGTGACACAATAATTTCACCGGATTCTTCGAGACGACGGATAACATTAACGATTTTTTGCTGGGCTTCCTCAACATCTCTAATACGCACAGGACCCATATATTCGATTTCTTCGCGCAGCATTTCAGCCGCGCGCTTAGACATATTCTTATAGATTTTTTCGGCGACTTCAGTTGAGGACGCCTTGAGCGCAAGCGCAAGGTCCTTAGAGTCAATTTCCCGTAATACAAGTTGCAGAGAACGATCATCAAGCAAGATAATGTCTTCAAAGACAAACATTCTCTTCTTGATTTCTTCGGCAAGTTCAGGATTCTGAACCTCAAGATTCTCAATGATAGTTCGTTCCGTAGTACGGTCTACCCGGTTAAGCACTTCGACAATAGAATCGACACCACCGGCAGCAGTAAAATCCTGAGTAGCCAAAGACGATAATTTTCTTTCTAAAATTCTTTCAATATCCTTTAAAACATCCGGCGATGTGCGATCCATCGTAGCAATTCGTTTGGCGACATCAACTTGCCGATCTGGCGGGAGCGCAGATAATATTACACCGGCTTGGTCTGGATGGAGGTAAGCCATTATTAATGCAATCGTCTGCGGATGTTCATTTTGGATAAAGTTCAGGAGCTGAGCGGGATC
>JGI24708J26588_10000095_pt1 | contig 63674 bp, 63 predicted proteins | sample BioPla1DNA2_FD_26588 | JGI IMG/M metagenome (IMG submission 26588) | reverse complement strand
AATTCGAAGCTACATAAAAAATAAAAGTCTTTCATCCCTAACTTTAAAAAGTTAGGGACGAAAGACTTTTCTTCCGCGGTTCCACCCTAATTGGCCAAAAACCCACCTTAACTAACACCGCTCAAGAGTGCCCTTTACTGATACACTGCCGAGCTTGCACCGCCCCCGGCTCGCTAATACAAAATCAGCTACCCCTCTCTATCATTGCGACGCGTTATTTAATTTAAATCCAATTTAACAAATTATAGCGGGTTTGTCAATGATGGTATAAAAAAAACGAATAAAATGCAGAATTTCTATAGCAAAGCAAGAAAGTGGGTTCTTTGTCAGAAATATTCCTCATCCAGATCATCTATAATTTCTCCATATTCTTCCCTATCGATTGTGACATTGTCGGATTTTTCAGCCTTGTCTGTTCTATTATTGCCTGTATCTGAATCTTTTTTGCTTTTAACCATATTTTTAATTTCTGAAACAGTCTCCTCATCCATTTCATTAATATCAACAACCTCGCCGCTTTCTTTAACTATTTCTATAGTTGCCTTAGTAAATAATGCAGCAGCTACTCCCAGCAATGATACTGTGGGATATAGCATGACTCCTATTGCTCCGGCTGTTACAGGAACATTTAATAGGGTTTCCCCATCCTTTTTTAACATAATACGGGACACATTGCCCTTTTTAATAACAGCCTTCAATTTTTCGACAATTTCATTTCCTACCACAGACATTGTATCCATCCAAGTCTTGCCTTGCTTTTCCTCAATAGATATTATGGTTTCTATAACCTGACCATCGTTTTGTTCTAAAGCTTCTTTGGCTTCTTTATAAGAAACCCCGGTTCTTTCTCTGATTATATCAATCTTTTCTAGAGTAACCATGATTCTTTCTCCCCTCATTTATAATTTTTCCGCCATTTCTAAACTTTTAAAATTATATCTGTTAGTATATGTCAATATATATTGTTTTAATACATTTTTAAGTTCATTATTTAGGTATCTACTAACTTTTAAATCTTTTATTTCCTCTATATCCTTGGCAAGCAAATATATGGCCAGTTTAACAGTTGTGTTTCTTATTCTGATTGCAGATGAATCTATATTAAAACACGAAGAACAAAGCAATCCGCCCTGTTCCGCACTAAATTTCCATGATATAGACTGTTTATTTGCACAATGAACACAACCTACAAGGTGAGGCCTGTAACCACTATAATTCATTAACTTTATTTCAAATGCCCGAATAATAGGGTTAATTTCCACATTATCCTCTTTTAATATATACAGTGTCCTTCCCAAAAGGTTGAAAAGTCTATTATTGGTCTGGCCCTCTGTTATCACCGATTCCACCAATTCCAGCAAATAAGCAGCATAAGATAATTTTTTCAGATCTTCCCTTAATGGATAAAATATTTCCTTTACTTCACACTGATTTATGGAATATAAACTTCTACCTTTATATAGTACAAATTCGCTATAAGAAAAGGGCTGTATTCCCGCCAGCAAATTACTCTTAGGCCTATGCGCCCCTTTAGCAATAGCGTTTATCTTGCCAACCTTTCGCGTGAAAATTGTTAATAAACTATCGGTTTCTCTGTATTTCCGGTTTCTTAATACAAAACCTTCTGTGGTAACTAGCATTTTTGATCCTCTATTCTACCTTTTTATATGAGCGAACATTTAAGGTGACCTTCNAATGAATTCGGGGCTACGTTGTTTTGTGCAACCTTCGAATGAATTCGAAGCTACATTGCTCTGTGTTACATTGTTCTGAGCAGCTCTCGAATAAATTTAAGGCTGCACTATTTTAAACAGCAATGAGTTAGGTCATAATGGTAATTCCATTCGCTTCTGACGGGTTTTCAATCCCTGTATAAACACTGTCTTTCCTGTTTTTGTTATAGCAATATTCGTTAAATCCTTCTAAATTTTCGTTACATTCCTTTACATATAGATAAGCATATATATTTCCGGTTTCCTCAAAAATATTCCACATTATTTTATCTAACATAAACAAGTCCCCTTTCATAATAGTGTCTTACACTATTTTTTTGCATTCAGGGGCCTAGTATACATTGTAATTTTTACTATTAATACTTCCTATCCAAACATCTCGACCTATTCATATCCTAAATTTCTTAACATACTGTCTCTATCTCTCCAATTTTCTTTTACTTTTACCCATAACTCCAGATATACTTTTGAGCCTAAAAGTCTCTCCATATCTTTTCTTGCACTCTTTCCTATGCCTTTTAACTTTCTGCCACCCTTGCCGATAATAATAGCCTTATGGGATTTTTTTTCGCAATATATGGTAGCATTTATATCTACTATATCCTGTTCCTTTCTCTTTTCCATTAGGCTAATTTCTACAGCCACTCCATGCGGAATTTCCTGTTCGGTATAGTGAAGGATTTTTTCCCTTATGAGTTCTGCCGCAATCAAACGTTCCGGCTGGTCTGTGATCATATGGTCAGGAAAATATTTTGGGCCCTCGGGTAAATAACTTACTATAAGGTTTGTTAAATTATCCAGATTGGCTCCCTCCAAGGCTGATACCGCTACTATATTTTTAAACAACCCTGTTTTCTCATACTTATTATATAATATATCCAGCCTTTGCTGATCCATTTTATCAATTTTATTTATTACCAGAACAATAGGTGTTTCTATACCTTCCAGTTGTTCTATAATATGTTTATCGTCCGGTCCTATTGAAATACCTTCATCCACTACAAATAATATTACATCTACACCCCTTAATGTTTCCTCAGCTGTCCTGACCATATATTGTCCCAACCTATGCTTTGGCCTATGTATTCCCGGTGTATCCAAAAATATAATCTGAAAATTTTTTTGCGTATAAACACCCTGGATTTTATTTCTCGTGGTTTGGGGTTTATCTGATATAATGGCAATTTTTTCGCCAATTATCTTATTCATAAGGGTTGACTTTCCCACATTTGGCCTTCCTATAATAGTTACAAACCCGGATCTAAATGCCATCATTATAGCCCCCCGTCTGTTTTTTTAAGATTACTAAAAGAAAAAGAATTGGGCAACAGATTATTTATAGTATGTATCATGAAATCATGTTCCGACCTGGCGACTATAATTTTTATTCTACTGCCAAATTCCATTATCACCTGTCTACAAATTCCACACGGATATATATATTCATCCGAATTACCAACTATGGCTATCGCTTCTATGTTGCGTTCACCCTCCGAAACAGCCTTAAATATTGCCGTCCTTTCAGCACAGTTTGTTGCCCCGTAAGATGCACATTCTATGTTGCACCCGGTGTATACTTTTCCTTCTTTGGTAAGCAGTGCAGCTCCCACGAGAAATCCGGAATACGGTGCATAAGCGTTTTGTTTTGCTTCCATTGCTTTTTCAATTAATTCTTCATACGTCAAAAATATCGTCTCCTCTGTTGTTAGGTATTATAATGTAGTAAATTACTATTATTCCATGGTTACATTATTGAAATTTTGTACAATTTGTATCCAGGTTTTGCCCGGGTTCAGTATCAATTCTTCCCCTGTTTCATAATAATATTTTGTGGCTCCTTCATAACTTCCCTTTTTCCATGTTATATCAATAGCTTTCCCACCGGTTATGTATTTTGCCCTGCCTTCTCCAACTGTAGCCATTTTCAAACGCAACTCTTTATCTATTACCTTGGCCGATACCTGCTGTATTATAATATTTGTTGCGGTAAGCGTTTCTCCCGTTATTTCGTCTTTATGTTCTGCTCCGTTATAGCACCTTTTGTAAATTTCATTTGTGCTATCATAGATATAGGATGCTTCTTTGTTTGCAAAATATTTGACCTTTACCTCATTTGCAATTTCACCCTTCTCCATTATTTTGAAGGAATCGTTAAACTTAAATCCATCAAATTGTGGTTCTTTCCTGAAGTTACTTTTTTCTATTGCCTTCTTAAGGGCCTCATAGCTGGAATATAAATTATGTGGTATTTTTTTATGGTTTTTTCTCCAAAAAACATCGTTTCCTCTGCTCATAGCATTTACATTTTGCACTTTCTTATTTTTAATGTCCGACTTTGCCTGTTCGCTTCCGCCGACATGCACAAGATGACTGTCAAATTCTAGTGCCTTCTCAACTAAATACGGCCTGGCGCTTCTTATGGGTCCTATGTGCTCAGGTTCATTTATTAAAAATATACCCAAGTATCTGGTGATATCACCTTCTGCCGGAAATTCATAGGCTATCTCAGCATCTATTAGACCTGCCTGTGGTCGAGCTCCGAACTGGTTATCAAAAACAACAGTAAACGGTCTCCTATTCACTTTCTCCTCTTTGGCATACGTTCCGCTCAGTGGAGAGGCTATACCTTCTATTTTGGGTTGTTCTACAGTTTCGGTATCTTCCGGTTCTTCTATTTTTGTATCCGTATTTTCTTTTTCGATTTCATTTTTTTTACGGCAACCTATTCCCGTAGATAATACCAAAAAAACTAAAAATAAAATGATCCCCCTTTTTTTCCAATCACTCATAATGCATCATCCTTTCAATATTTATAATGTAACCTTCGAATAAATTCGAAGCTACACTACTCTGGAAAACAATTTCCGAATGAATTCGAAGCTACGTTAACCCGGAAAGCAATTTTCGCATAAATTTGGGGTTACATTATTCCCCATTTGATGGTTTTGCAATTCCCCCGGATACAACCAATTTGACTGCATCTTCAACACACATATCTAGCACAATCATATCTTCCTCCGGTACCAATACCAATGTACCTGAAGTAGGATTAGGTGTGGTCGGTATAAAAACACAAGCTATACCTTTGCCCGTTTTGTCCTCGACACTTTCCACACCTGTTGACGTAACAAACCCTATGGTATGTACACCGGGTGTGGGATATTCTATTAAAACAACCTTACGAAATGCCGTGTTGACATTACCATATACAGTTTGTGTAAGTTGTTTAACAGGAAAATAAATTGATCTTACTATAGGAATTTTTTTAAAAAAATATTCAGTGGCACCAAACAGTTTGTGGTCCGCATAATTTGTAGCTATTACACCCGCTAACAGAATCATACCCACAGTAATAATAATTCCTAAACCATAAATTGTAAAACCCAATAACTCCTCTATAGGTCTTCTGAATATACTATCAACTTTATTAAGCATCCATAATACGGAATAAACCGTAATTATCAAAGGAATCATCACTAGCAATCCTGCTAAAAAAATTTTTCTTATTTCCTTAAGCATTCTTTTCACCACACTCTTCATTAACCAAATATTTGAAAAAATATAGTTGTTATCAATGCACCCAAAATTCCACCCATAACAACTTCGAAAAAACTGTGAATTTTCGCTTCAATCCTACTTTGGCAAATTAATAACGCCATCAATACCGATAATGTAGCTATAAATATATTTTCAGATATAAAAGTAATTGCGGTGGCCAGTGAAAACCCAACAGCTGCATGTCCACTTGGCATTCCACCTTGCAAAAAAGTCCCGGCACCAAAATATGACTTTGTCACAATTACTACAAAGATAACAATAATTAAAGCAATAAAAGTTACATGCAATGGTGATTGCCTCACATGACGTAATACCTGTAATGTAAATTGGTTAATCCGATGAAAAAAAATTAAGTAAGCCACAATTATGGAATTAATCGTCGCAATTAACACTGCACCCGCCGCCACATTTTTGGCAGTCTTAGCAAAAACATGGTATTTATCTGTAATTAAATCAATGGTGGATTCAATTGAAGTATTTATCATCTCCGCTACTATTACCATAGAAATTGTGAGAAATAATATAAGGATTTCCATCCGGGTCAAATCAAGAAACAGACTTGCAACCAACACGATTATGGCTACAAGAAAATGTATCTTCATGTTTCTTTGCGTTTTTAATCCATATATGATTCCCTCAAATGCATAATTTAAACTGTCAATTAATGTTTTAGCCTTCATAAAATATTACCCCATTATTTTCTAATTAAATTCAGGGATGAGAGAACAGCTTCTTCCCCCGCTCTCATATACTTTGCGGTTTCCCCGGTATTATGATTATAACCCATCAAATGAAACATACTGTGAACAAATAAAAAAACCATTTCCCTTTCAAAAGAATGATTGTATTCTTTTGCTTGCAGCATTGCTCTTTCAACAGATATAACTATATCTCCCAAGGGTTTTTCTTTCATGTCTGCTACATTTATAACTTGACTTTCATCCATCAGGGGAAAGGATAAAACATCCGTCGGACAGTCTTTGCCCCTATAAATTTTGTTTAGTTCTCTGATTTCTTCATCATCCACCAAGGACAGGCTTATTTCATGATTTAAATCCCAATTATCATAGGTCAGGCACAGCACCGCCGCCCTTTTAAACAATTGGATTAACTGCTCCCTGATTTCATGTTTGTTCTGTCTGTTACTAACTAATAATTCCATCAGACTTGTTCACATCTCCTTTTTGGATGTCTATATCCGGATATTCAATTCTCTCATGGAAAATGCTCAACATCACCTTTAAAAAGGATTTTTTAACTTTATCCAGTTCCTTTAAGGTAATATTGCTTTCATCTAGTTGTCCATTTTTTAACCTGTTTTGAATTATCTTCTCTATTAATTCCTCCACCTTTTCCCGAGTTGGTGAAGATAAACTCCTGACAGCAGCTTCCACCGAATCAGCCAACATTACTATAGCGGTTTCCTTTGTTTGAGGCTTCGGTCCCTCATATCTGAAATCATTTTCATCTATATTATTATCTTCCCCTTCGGTTTTAGCCTCATGATAAAAATAAGCTACCAGGGTGGTTCCATGATGCTGCTCGATAAAGTCCCTTATTTCAACCGGCAATTTATACTTTTTAGCTAGTTCCACACCATCCCTTACATGATCCCTAATTATTGTGCTACTTAAATATGGATCCAACTTGTCATGGGGATTATCGGATGTTAATTGATTCTCCTTAAAAAAATAAGGCCTTTTTGTTTTACCGATGTCATGATAAAACGCACCCGCTCTGGCTAACAGTGAATTTATTCCCAGTGCATCCGCAGCGGATTCACTTAGATTCCCCACTATGATGCTATGATGGTATGTGCCCGGGGCCTCTATTAATAGTTTCTTTAACAGCGGTTGATTTGGATTTGACAATTCCAACAATTTTAGGGGGGTTACTATGCTAAATACCGATTCCCAGGCCGGTAGCGAGCCTACTGTTAATATTGAACAGAATAACCCGTTTAGTAAACCATAAAATCCGGACATAAGGGTCTCCATTACTTCACTACTGTTTATAAATCCAATACCCACAATAGTTACCATGTTAATTACACCTATAGCAAGCCCTGAAACAAAAATATTTGCCCTTTGCTGTGTGTTGATTACACTAAAGGCACCAACTGTTCCTCCAACCAATGCCATAGCTATAAATGTAATATTGTTGCCCGTAATAATGCTGACCAATATAGTCAAACATAAATTAATAAGCAGAGCCAGTCTGGATTCAAGCAAAATTGAAAGCAGCATAGAAGAAGCAGCTATAGGAATCAAATATATTGAAATTCCCTGCACAGCTCTCGAAATTATTAATGTAAAAATAAAAATAATATAAACCATTAAAAGCCTTTTGGGTTTTGCCAACAAACCTTTATTAAATGCCATAATGTAGGCAATCGTAAGAAGTTCAATCACTAGAACCATAGCAGCGATGCCTATATACAGGACAAAATCAACCCTACCCTTATCAGTCAGGATTCCCAGTTCACCAAGTAACTCCAATCTATCACTTGTAATGGTTTCGCCTTCCCTAATTATGTTATCCCCTTTTCGTATTATTACCTTGTCCACATTCTCCCTTGCCAGTTCTATCCCCCTGTTAGTAGCCTCCTCGTCTAAAAATTTATTCGGACGAATTGTAGCATAAATTATGGAAATTGCCAAATCCTTCAGCTCATTATCAAACTCATCCAAATTTGTTATATATTCCTTAATACTGCTTTTTTGTCTTTGTAAGTCTTCAACATTTATACCCGCATTCATATTTTGGGTTGCTATCTCATTTATATAACTCTCTAAATATTTTAGTTTCTCTGAGGGGGCTGTTATGGCTACTCTTGTACTAACCATTCCTATATTTAAATCATTTTTCGATGTAAGCTGCGTTATTTTTTCTGTTTCTGTCAATTCTTCATCTTCACGAAGTCTGTATACCAACAAAAAGAAATTTTCTATGTCCTTTTTAACTTCCACATGGACACCGGGATTCAGTTTATAAACAGGTTTCACCGTGCTTGCAACTTCTTGTCTCGCGCGTTCCGTGCTAATCTTGTCTTCTATATCTTTGGGAGCTTTTATGTCTTCCGGGGCTTTTTGTCCTACCTCCAAATCAAATTTTTCCGGATTTAAACTTGTTGATAATATAAAAAACAAGCTAACAAAAAACAACAAGGCTATGGAAAGGTTTCTGATTGATTTCTTTTGAAAAAGCCTTCTGGTAGAGCTGCTCATTAGTGCACCTCCTCTGCTATTTGGTATATATGTTAATCTTATCTTTTACTTTGATTTCTTTTTAGTATCATATTTCTCATAGGCATTGACGATTTTCTGAACCAAACGATGTCTTACAACATCTTTACTCGTCAAGTATACAAATCCAATTTCACTTATGCCTTTTAGCACCTTTTCTACATGTTTCAAACCGGAATACTTGCCTTCAGGAAGATCTATTTGAGTAATATCTCCTGTCACTACCGCCTTTGAACCTAAGCCTATTCGGGTTAAAAACATTTTCATCTGCTCCCTGGTAGCATTTTGTGCCTCATCTAAAATAATAAAAGAATTGTTCAACGTCCTCCCTCGCATATAGGCCAAGGGAGCTACCTCTATCATACCCCTTTCCATATATTTTTGAAATCTCTCCGAACCGAGAATATCAAAAAGAGCATCATTTAGGGGTCTTAAATAGGGATCCACCTTGTCCTTTAAATCTCCGGGCAAAAAGCCCAAACTCTCGCCTGCCTCCACCGCCGGCCTCGTTAAAATAATTCTATTTACTTCTTCGTTCCTGAGAGCCTTCACCGCCATGGTAACCGCTAAATAAGTTTTACCGGTACCGGCAGGGCCTATGCCAAATGTTAAATCTTTAGACTGTATTTGTTCAATATATCTTCTTTGTCCCATGGTCTTCGGCTTAATGGGTTTATTCCTGTCTGTAATAAATATTATATCCCCGGCTAGGGATTGTATTTGCTCCTGCTCCCCTCTCGATAACAATTCTATAGCATAAGATACATTTTGCGTTGTGAGACTTTCCCCTTTCCTGACCAATTCCATCAATTGCCCTATTAGCTTCTCACCCAATAAAACATTGTCTTTATCCCCTATAATTAGGATATCTCCGTTCCTTTGTACAATATCTATTTCCAAGGATTGGTTGATTATCTTTAAATTTTCGTCAAAGTTACCAAATAATTGCCTAACAAAATCCTGTTCTCTAGCCTCTATTCTCTTTTTAAATTTGTTTTCCAATAATTAGTCCTCTCCAATCTGTAGTATCCTTTGCTCTACAATATCCTCCAACACTTCTATAATAACTTTACCATATAAAACCCCATCTTTAACAACAAAATCAACTTGCGTATTTAAAATTTCTGCCTCAAAAGGTATTTCTTCCAAAATATCATTTAAAGCTTCCTTGTGGACATAGTTTTTTGCATCAGCTTCACTGATCGTTACTCTAATTTTTTTGGCCTCATAATATTCTTCTGTTATGAATTCGACAGGTAAACCTATTTTCCTCCATTGTAAAGGTTTCTTAGACCTTTTTTCTATAATATAAAATTCATATGGAATCTCACTTTTATTAAAAGAAAGTTCTATATTTCCCAAGTTTAGAATCCTTTTTATAACTTTTTGCCCTGTTTTCTTTTTTTTAATTTCAGTTAAATCCCTGTTTTTAGTCGCTTCATAATAGGTTTTAGCATATACCTCCCCATGAGAATGTACCAGTATATTTTCTTCTGTCGGTTCCAATTGAACTATCCCACTGATCAAAATATCCCCTTTTTTAACTATATCACCTTTTTCGACTACTGCATCCCCATTTCTAGCTATTATCTTTTCTATCACCCCACTTTTTTTGGCAACTATATTACATGGGGTATTTTTATTTATTGTATCCGGGGGTATCATCTTTTCTACCACTTCTATTTTTGCTTTAACACCCTTAAGCTCTATCCCGACCCATGCCAGCCGATTTATATCTAACAATAGTTGATTTTCTAATTTTCGAAGATTAACAAAATACCTGTTTGTACCCGGTTTTAACCCCAGGGCATTCAATTTAGCTACTATTTCAGCTTTTTTAACATCTTCGTTACCTGTTACTTCAATGGAAAATATAAAAGTAGATGCAAAAATTAACAGCAGGAAACAAAAAAATGCTCCCGTTAAAAGCATTTTCCTTTTTTTTAACCTGTGTACCCAAAAAGGACAACCATGTTTCTGATATATGGATACTTTACATCCTAATTTCTTAACAATTTTTCTTAAATCTTTAAACCCTCTGACACCCAGTTTTGCTTCCAGGGTAGTATTGCCAATCCTTTTCACATCCCACAAATAGATGTTCCTAACTGTGCACATATTTATAAATTTCTCCAGTGTCAACCCCTCAACCCTTATGATTACATAGCCCCTTATATAATTCCATAGTTTCAATACTAACAATATATCCACCCCTCAATCGATAAACCCTACCTGATTGATTTCCCCCACAATAATAATCTCTTCTGTAACAATATTTTTTAACATCAAATTTTTCCCCATAATGCATAAAATCCCACTTTTTGTATTGACCCTTATTCTATCGTTTGTATATTCCAGGATGCCCTTGTGATTTTCTATATAAATTTGGAGATTGCCAATCATTATAATTTTAGGTAAATCCAGCACAATATCCTTTGGCAGTTCCAGTATTTCAGCTAGACCCTTTTTTATTCCACCACTTTCCCCCATTTGGCATACCTCCCATTATATTAAATTTTTATGCTTAAAATAATTTTAATAGACCTGTTTTGTAAGTAAAAAAGATAAGGCGAACCTTATCTTCTTAAAACTTTTGGTTTTTGCAAGATTTCGGACATTATAATTCCCCGAACAACAGATTTTCTATCAAATCTGATATATGCTTCTTTCCCTATTTCTCCCTCATATACATCGTCTGCGGTCCCCCTGACATCTTTTGTTGGGGCTCCTTTTAGGGAATGCAATTTTTGTTTTGCATTGTTTTCCCCATTGACAGCTTCTTCCATGGATGAATGAATCTGTTCTTTTTGACCACCTCCATGAATTTTGTCGAATTCCATTTTTATTTCCTCAAACAATCCTTCTAATTCCTTGGAAAAACTCTTTTTTCTGTCTTCAGCAGAGCCGGGAATCCTGCTAACTGGCGGGGATTCTGTGGGCACAGGCCTACCGGTTTTAACAGTCGGTTTGGTTGATGTTTTGTTTTTGTTTAGCAGGGAACTTATAAAGGCAATAACTACAAAAGCCAGTATAGTCCTAAAATTCATATAACCACTTCCTTTACCAGTAAAAAATTGGCCTTCTATTTCATTAAATCTTTTCCTTCCCCTTTTTCATCGTCCTTGCTGAGCCTGGAAATAGATTCTCTCATACCTGTATCGGCTAGTATATTTTGTAGTTTATAATAATCCATTACCCCAATTTTTCCTTCCCGCAGGGCGGTTGCCATTGCCCTCGGTACCTCGGCCTCAGCTTCTACCACCTTGGCCTTCATTTCTTCTACAGTAGCTTTCATTTCTTGCTCCTTGGCCACAGCCATTGCCCTTCTCTCTTCCGCTTTAGCCTGTGCAATCCGTTTATCTGCTTCTGCTTGGTCTGTCTGCAATTCCGCACCGATATTTCTGCCAACATCTATATCCGCAATATCGATAGACAGAATTTCAAAGGCTGTACCTGCATCTAATCCTTTCTCTAAAACCGTTCTGGAAATTGAATCCGGGTTCTCTAATACATCCTTATGAGAATCGGAAGAGCCTACAGTTGTAACTATACCCTCACCAACCCTGGCTATAATTGTTTCTTCCCCGGCGCCTCCGACGAGTCTGTCTATATTCGCCCTTACGGTTACTCTTGCCTTTACCATTACTTCTATGCCGTCTTTGGCAACAGCCGATATTTTCGGTGTTTCAATTACCTTCGGATTAACACTTACCTGAACTGCTTCCAGCACATTCCTACCTGCTAAATCAATGGCGGCGGCTCTTTCGAATTCAAGATTAATCTCCGCTCTTTGTGCCGCAATCAGAGCATTTACCACACTGTTTACATCTCCACCTGCCAGATAGTGCCCCTCAAGATTATCTATATCTAAATCCAATCCCGCTTTAGTCGCCTTTATCATTGGGTTAACTATACGACTCGGCTGAACCCTTCTAAATCTCATCCCCACAAGGGTAAATATACCAACTCTGACCCCGGAGAAAAAAGCTGTAATCCATAAACCCACCGGTATAAAACTTAAGATAATGGATAAAACAATAAATATTATTGCTATCGCAACTATCAATATCATTAATTGTGGCATAAAATCCCTCCTAATTAATTTTTCTTACTACTATTCTTATACCCTCTATTCTACTTACTTCCACTAATTCCTCTTTTGCTATAAATTGTCCCTCGGAAACTACATCTAATAATTGTCCGTCTATAGATATTGTGCCTGATGGCCTGAGCGGTGTAACCGTCATACCGGTTCGGCCCATATATCTATCATAACTGTCAAAAGGGGTGAAACCCTTACTTTTATCCAATCTGGTGTCCAGTATTATACGACTGAAATGTTTATTTTTTGGAGCATATCTCAAAATAGTAACAAAAATAATTAAAGTCAAAACAAATGAAACCAACAATGAAACCAACGCGGTCATAGCACTGCTGGATGCCAGAAAAATACTGATAATTATACACAATATTCCACCTGCACCCACTACACCGAAACCGGGAATAAAGGCTTCTATGGCTAATAAAATTATACCTGCCAAAAAGATAATAGCAGTTGACCAGCCGGTGTTACCTGCCAACACATTGCCACTGAAATAAAGTGCAAACGAAATCAAGCTTACTGTCCCTGTTATGCCAAAACCTGGGATAAACACCTCAGCCAGAAAACTGACAAATCCTATTGTCAATAGAATAGGTGCTACATACGGGTTGGTAACAAACTGTGCTAACCTAATAGCATTGGTGGTTTCCGCCATAATTATATTGTTATAGGGTATGTTCAATGCGTTCAAGGTTTGGTCATAATTTTGGGAAACTGTGTCAATAAACCTTAATTTTTGCGCATCCAAAGCCGTGACGTTTAATAATTTATCTTTTCCGACAATACCCGGTATGTCTACAGATTTGTCCGCCATAGCTATTACTATTTGTTCGTCCCTTCCCTTTTCTTGCGCCACACCTCTGAGTATACCCACCCAGGCGGAAAGCACCTTCTCTGTATTTGGAATTGTTTCAGCCGATCCTATTGTACTCCCGGGAGCCATAGCAATGTCATTTGCAGAAATAGTTAACAAAACACCCGCCGATTCCGCTTTTGTGTTAACAAAAGATATAGTGTGTAAATCCGTATCCAAAATCAGCCTACTTACCTTTTCAGCGGAATCAATTCTGCCACCGAAGGTATCAATTTCAAATATCACGGCTACAGTATTAGGGTCCTGTTCCGCAATTTTTAAGTTATGTCTTACATGATAATAAGTAGCCGGAGTTATGTCCCCCTTGATCGGTATTACATATACGTTTTTATTATCTGTATAACCATTAACTACACCGGGAAGCAGAAAAATAAATAATAATATTATTACGCCAAAGATACTTTTCCTTTTCATTCATATTCCCCTCCTTTTCTATATATATTCTCTTTTGTCCGGGTTTAAACTATATTCATAGAAATAAATAAAAACCCGATGTTCAAAAACCTGGATCTCGGGTTAATATACCTGAAATGATTATATCATAGATAGGACATTTCCTATACTGGTATTTTTTATATACCAAATAAACCCGGGGGAACCCGGGTTTACTATTTTAATTTAGTAAATTCTAGTTGGACAACTAGAATCTATTTCTGTTTCTCCGCGCTGCTTCAGCTTTTTTCTTACGTCTCACGCTGGGTTTTTCATAATGCTCCCTTTTTCTCACTTCCGATAAAATACCGGATTTAGCGCACTGTCTTTTAAATCTGCGTAAAGCATTATCTAACGATTCATTGTCCTTTATCTTTACTTCCGACACCTTACTTTCCCTCCCTCCGCTAGCAAATGCTGTGCTTTGTCTATAGCAACATATTAGCTATATTGCAAGTGGGATTTAACAATGCCTAATTATTATACATTAAAGTTTCCACTAATGCAACAGTAACCATTAGCCTGGAGGCCATGTAAGTTGCCTATCACCTAAAAGATGAAAGTGTAAATGATCCACCGTTTGTCCGCCATTTTCACCACAATTGTTTATAACCCTAAACCCGTCTTGTTCCAAACCAAACTGTTTAGCTAAATGCTTTACAGCCGCGAAAACCTCCGGAATTATACTTTTCATATCTTCTTCCGTTATGTCCATGGTAGTTGGAATATGTTTTCTGGGTACAATAAGCAGGTGTACAGGTGCTTGTGGGTTAATGTCTTTAAAAGCTATCACATGTTCACTTTCGTAAACCAAAGCGGATGGGATTTTCCCCCCTACTATATTGCAAAAAACACAATCTGACAAGATTTACACCTCCTTACTATTAGTCTGTGTACCCTATACCTAATATATTTATTCAACGTAAAAGCATAAATTCCTTTTTTATTAAGATATCTTTTCTGCTAAAATATAGTCCTGTTCCAACTCTTTAAGATTTACTATAGCTAGTTCACCTTCCTCGATATCATCCGAGGGAGCTAAAACCCTCAGATAATTACCGGTATGCCCCTCTATATAACCCGGAACCCTTCCGGACAGTGTTTCGAATAAAACCTCCTTGTTCCTCCCTATAAATAGGGTATAATAATTCTTCCTTAACTGCTCCCCCAGCTCAATCAATTTCTCACTGCGATAGCGCTTTGTTGTGCCATCAATTTGATTTTTATATTTTGCTGCCGGCGTCCCTTTCCTTGGGGAGTACCTAAACACATGAATTTCACTGAAACCTATTTCTTTTACAAATCTATATGTGGCATCAAATTCCTCTTCAGTTTCCCCGGGAAATCCGACTATGATGTCTGTGGTTAAAGCTATGTCAGGATAAATCTTTCTAATTCTGTTAACAATATCCCTGTATTGTTCTATAGTATATTTTCTGTTCATTCTTCTTAGTGTGGCATTGCATCCGCTTTGCAATGAAAGATGAAAATGCCTACATATTTTGTCGAGTTGCGAAAGCCCCTGTAAGAATTCATCTGTAAACAAGGTGGGCTCCAGGGAACTCAGTCTTATTCTTTCTAAGCCGTCTATATCGTTCACTTCCCTGAGTACATCCATAAGTGTTACCTTCGAATCTAGGTCCTTGCCATAGGAAGCAACATGAATGCCTGTTAATACTACTTCTTTAAAACCTTTATCAACTAAATTTTTTATTTCATTTATAATTTCTACCCTATTGCGGCTCCTTACAGGACCCCTGGCATACGGTATTATGCAATATGAACAATATTGATTACAGCCTTCTTGTATTTTCAAAAATGCTCTGGTTTTACCTCTTATATTTTTAACAGACATTTCCTCGAATCCTTTAACTTTCATGATATCATTTACCAAATTAATTTTTTCGTTGGATTCACACCTTTCAACAACGTCCACTATCTTGTTTCTGTTATCTGTCCCTATAATGATGTTAACACCCTCGATAGATAAAACCTCCCGGGGGGACGTCTGAGCATAGCAACCTACCACCGCTATAATTGCATTTGGGTTGTTTCTTTTAGCTCTTCGTATAAACTGCCTGGACTTTTTTTCTCCGGCATTAGTCACGGTACATGTATTAATAATATAAATATCTGCAATTTCATTGTTGAGCTTGACGTTGTAACCCTTTTTTTCAAAAAGCTCCCTTATGGCCTGGGTTTCATACTGATTAACCTTACAGCCTAGGGTGAATATTGATACGGTTTTGTTGGTACCTTTTCTATTATTTTCTGTTGTGTTTCTGTCTTTGTCCATTTATGATAAATCCCTTCTCCTTCTAGGGCCCCTTAAATCGTGGATACAATATCAATAAAATCCTTTGCTATGCTTTTAACTGTTTCTTCACCTATTTCAGACATGCTTTTGCCCATTTCCGTATAATATTTTGCAAAAAAATTGTCTATCTTTTTCTTAAAGCTGATATGTACCTTGTTATAGAAGTTACCCAGCATGAAAGCAATAGCGATAAAGGGATTTTTTTCAATGAAACTTGCATCTGCTATGCCTCCTATACCATCTTTTTCATTTTTGAATATAGAATGTATTGTTACTTCTATTTGATATGCATAGTTATGAGGTTTGAACATAAAATACACCCCCAGTGGTATGTTTTATTAAAATTATAATGAACAATGCATACTGCATACAACTATAGATCCCCCAATTCATACATTACCAGGCTCAACATAGCAAACCCGGCAGTTTCCGTCCTGAGTATTCTGGGACCCAATGTGATAACATAAACCCCATTCTCCATAGCTGTTGCTACTTCCTTTTCGTCCAGCCCACCTTCGGGCCCAATCCAAATTCCAATTTTATTTATATTATTCCTATCTAATGATTTAACAACAGCTTTAAATCCATTTTGGTTTTCATCCTCATATGGCATTATGTTCAGTTGGTTTTTTTTACTGTGTGTCAACGCTTCACCGAAACTGACCGGAGGATAAACAGCCGGGATTATTCCCCTTTTACACTGTTTCGACGCCTCCAAAGCAATTTTTTGCCAACGTTGCACTTTATTTTGTTTATCTTTATTATCACTAAATCGTATAACGGTCCTTTTCATTTCTACCGGTAAAATTTCGGTTACTCCTAATTCCACGGTTTTCTGTATAATCAGTTCCATTTTGTTTCCTTTGGGGATCCCTTGGTAGAGCACTACCTCAACAGGCGGTTCCCTGATTGATTGTTTTTTTTCTATAATTGAAAGTATTATGTTATCTTTTTGGATTGATTGTATTTTGCAAACATATTCCATATTTGCGCCATCACATATTTCAACCATGTCCCCTTCTCTGAGCCTCAATACCTTTGAAATGTGCCTGACATCTTCATTTTTAATAACAATTTGCTTTTGTACAAAATCTATATAACGTGTATCAACAAAAAAACGATGCATATTATTCTCCTACTATTTTGGAAGTGATCGTTGACCATTCCCCCACTGTTTCTATTTTTACCACTTCTAAGCCGTTTACCTTCAAATTCCTTTCGACTTCTTCTATTTTATCTGAAATGATTCCTGAAACAATAAAAAACCCATAGGCATCTAAAAATTTTTTTACATCCTTACTTAGAACCATAATTATATCTGCCGTGATGTTCGCTATGATTATGTTTGCTTTATCCCTAACTACATCCAACAGGTTTCCATGTTTTATTTCCACAACATCGTCTACCCCGTTTACTGTTACATTTTTCCTAGCCACTTTCACCGCTACTTCGTCATAGTCCACACCTATAACCTTATCGGCGCCTAATTTAGCGGCCGCAATGGATAATATTCCGCTTCCACAACCTATATCAAAAACAGTACATTCCTCAAAAACATGTTGTTCTAATCGTTGTATACACATTATTGTAGTTTCATGGGTACCTGTACCAAATGCCATGCCCGGATCCATTTCAATAACAATTTCATTTTCCCCGGGCCTGTATTCTTCCCAAACCGGCTTAACTACAATTTGGTTGCCTATTTTAGTAGGCTTATAATACTTTTTCCATGAGGTGCCCCAGTCCTCTTCATTTATTTCGACAGTACTGACCTCCCCGGCACCGATATTTAATCCGAACCCGGGCAGAGCTGCTACCAACTGTCTGACCAGGTCTATCTTGTCTACAAGATCTGAGGACTCCGGAATATAGCCCTTCACTGTCGCTCCTTCTTCCAGATTAATTAGGGACTCATCTATGTAGTCCCATGCATTTTCATCATTGTTTGCCAGAATAATATCATGTGGATCCTCTATTACAACCCCTGATACACCCACATTATAAAGCACATTAGCAACCGCTTCTATCGCCCCGGTGGTAGTTTTTATTGATACCTCAACCCATTTCATCAGATCACATCTCCCAATCAATGTATCAACAAGTTCCCGTATATTATGCCCCTTTATTTTAAAAGCTAGCAATTCAATACCTATTAAACACCGAAAACATCCTTTACCTTATTAAAGAACGTTTTTTTTTGCTGATGTATTTCTTCACCACTTTCAGATGCAAACTTTCTTAATATGTCCTTTTGGGCTTCTGAAAGTTTTGTAGGCACTTCTATTATTACCTTTACGTATTGATCACCTTTACCATATCCTTTTGGATTAACAATACCCTTTGACCTCAATCTGAATACGGTTCCGCTTTGTGTACCTTCGGGCATTTTATATTTTACCTTGCCTTCAAGGGTGGGAACCTCCAACTCATCGCCCAAGGCTGCCTGAACAAATGTAATAGGCATTTCACAGATAACATCGTAACCGTCCCTCTTAAAAATTTTATGCGGGAGTACATTTATGGCTACATATAGGTCCCCCTTGGGTCCTCCCTTAGTACCGGATTCTCCTTCACCCCGTATCGATATCACCGATCCCGTATCTACACCCGCCGGTATTTTTACTTTAAGTTTTCTTTGTCTCTTAATTCTACCCTTGCCACCACACTTGTTACATGGGGTTTCTATAACCGTACCTTCCCCCCTGCACTGGTTACATACGCTTGTTCTGATCATCTGGCCCAATGGGGTCCTCGTAACGGTTTGCATTTCCCCCGTTCCATTACATTTATCACATACGCTGGTGGATGTCCCGGGCTTTGCACCTGTACCCTCACAAACATTGCAAGTATCATTCCTGTAAAATTCAATCTCTTTATCTGTTCCAAAAGCCGCTTCCTCAAATGTGATTGTTATTCCGTACTGTAAATCCGCACCTTTTTGTGGTCCCCTACTCCTCCTGGACGATGTAAATCCACCGCCAAACATATCAAATATATCACCGAACATACCATCAAAGCCACCAAAACCACCAAACCCGCCAAAACCTTCAAAACCCCCGGCACCATTTGCGCTCACTCCTGCATGACCAAACTGATCATATCTTCGTCTTTTCTCCGATGAGCTCAGTATTTCATAGGCCTCATTTACTTCTTTGAATTTTTCTTCCGCTTCCTTATCGTCCGGATTTCTATCCGGATGGTATTTCATGGCCAGTTTGCGATAAGCCCTTTTTATGTCTTGTTCCCCTGCATCCCTACTGACACCTAAAACATCGTAATAGTCACGTTTGCCCACTGTTTCACCACCTTGCTAAATATAAACATATAAGTCAGATCCCGGGTCCAAGTATTTGTCTATTTTTATTAATTTTGAGGACACCTTAAGGTGTCCTCTATCAGTAAATTGTTATCAGTTTTAACCCTCCGCGGGTTCATCATCATCTACAACCTCATATTCCGCATCTACTACATTTTCTTTGTGTTCATCACTACCATCCTGTGTTTCCCCCCCGGTCTGTTGCGCCTGTGCTGATTGCTCATACATTTTTTGTGTTATTGGTGCAAATGCAGCATTAAGGTCTTCAATTGATTTCTTTATATTTTCTACATTATCACTTTCTACTGCCTTTTTCAACTTTTCTATTTCTGTTTTTACCTTTGCTTCTTCTTCAGGACTTATCTTACCTTCCATTTCTTTTAATGTTTTTTCTGATTGATATATCAAACTATCCGCCCGATTTTTTGTTTCTATCGCCTCTCTGCGTTTTCTGTCCTCTTCTGCAAATTGCTCTGCTTCTTTAATTTTTCTTTCAATCTCTTCATCGCTTAGATTGGTCGATGCTGTTATTGTTATTTTTTGTTCTTTGCCTGTTCCCAAATCTTTAGCAGAAACGTTTACAATACCGTTGGCATCAATATCAAAGGCAACCTCAATCTGAGGAATGCCCCTTGGTGCAGGTGCTATGCCATCCAGTTTAAATCTTCCTAATGTTACATTGTCGATTGCCATTTGTCTTTCCCCCTGCAACACATGGATATCAACCGCGGGTTGATTATCTTCAGCAGTAGAAAAAATTTGGCTTTTTCTTGTAGGTATCGTTGTATTTCTTTCTATCAATCTGGTAGATACCCCACCCAATGTTTCAATACCCAATGATAACGGGGTTACATCCAACAAAAGTACGTCTCTGACCTCTCCCGTAAGCACACCTGCCTGAATAGCTGCACCCAATGCAACACATTCATCAGGATTAATCCCCTTATGTGGATCCTTTCCCGTAATATCTTTTACAAGCTGTTGTACCGCCGGAATCCTGGTCGAACCGCCGACTAAAATTACCTTATCTATATCATCGGAGGATAAACCCGCATCACTCATGGCTGTCTGTATGGGATTTTTGGTCTTTTCTATCAAATGTGAAATAAGTTCCTCAAATTTTGCTCTGGTCAGATCCATATTTAAATGCTTCGGTCCCGTACTGGTTGCAGTGATGAATGGCAAATTAATGTTCGTAGTCATAGTACTTGAGAGCTCTTTTTTCGCTTGTTCCACCGCTTCATCCAATCTTTGCAGAGACATACTATCCTCTCTCAGATCTACGCCCTCTTTTCTTTTGAATTCCTCAGCAACATAATCTATTATTTCTTTATCAAAATCGTCCCCGCCTAAATGGTTATTCCCATTGGTCGATAATACCTCGAACACACCGTCTCCAAGGTCTAGTATGGATACATCGAAAGTTCCTCCACCTAAATCATATACTAATATTTTTTGTTGCTCCTCCACTTTGTCCAATCCATAAGCCAGAGAAGCGGCTGTCGGTTCATTTATAATCCTTTGTACATTTAATCCCGCAATTTTTCCTGCATCCTGGGTTGCCTGTCTTTGGCTATCCGTAAAATAAGCAGGAACGGTAATCACCGCGTCTGTTACAGTTTCTCCCAAATAAGCCTCCGCATCTGTTTTTAATTTTTGGAGGACCATTGCGGAGATATCCTGGGGTGTATACCTTTTCCCGTCGATATCTATCCTGTAATCCGAACCCATCCGTGTTTTAATCGACATAATCGTTTTATCAGGATTTACCACAGCCTGCCTTTTTGCAGGTTCCCCTACAATCCTTTCCCCATCCTTGCCAAACGCCACCACAGATGGGGTTATCCTGTTACCCTCGCTGTTAGTAATAACAATCGGCTCTCCGCCTTCTAATACCGCAACACATGAATTTGTAGTCCCTAAATCTATCCCTATAACCTTTCCCATATTATCATTTCCTCCTCATATATAAATTTAAAACCCTGTTTATTTTCTATTTGGACACCTTGACCATGGCCGGCCTCAGTACTCTTTCATTTATTTTATAGCCTTTTTGAAGTACTCCTATAACATGATTGGGCTCACCTTCTGCCTCTTCCTGTACTACCGCGTGATGAAAATTCATATCGAAAGGTTTGCCTAAGGCCTCAATTTCCTCTATTCCATGCCTAGCCAAAACATCTATCAATTGTTTATATACTAAATTGATACCATCTAGTAAACAATCAAACTCGTTGGAATTGTCGGGCTTATTTTGGGGATGTATGGCCATCTCCAAACTATCTATTATGTTCAGTAAATCAAGCCCAATTTTTTCGTTGGCATAGAGGAAAATCTCGCTTTTCTCCTTTTCAACACGTTTTTTATAATTTGCAAAATCCGCCTGCAATCTTTGGAATCGGTTGAATATTTCTTCATACTGGGCTGTTTTTTCCGTTAGTTCTTCCTCCAAAGTAACAGACTTTTCTTCTGATTCCTCTGTTTTGTCCGTGACAGTTTCCAAATTGCTGTCGACAGATTCCCCATTTTTTTCTGTTTCATTTGTAGTAGTTTCTATGCCGTTATCAGTAGTAATTTCTCCTTTTTCTGATGTTTCAATCCCTTTTTCCGATATTCTGACTTCTTCATATTCTTCATTCCCGGTTTCCTTCCTTGCTTCTTCCATAATTTTTCACCTGCCCTAATTAATTGTCCTTGTCTATGTAATCGTGTAATACATTAACAACGAAATCGAATCGATTACATAGGTAATAGGTAGCAATGCAAAACAATAATCACCCCACATTGTTACCTATCCCTTGTTATTTATATTTATTGTTTAACAGTTCTTTAATAAATTCACTGATCTGGGTCATTACACTCACCACAGTGGAATAATCCATTCTCGTGGGCCCTATGATACTTAACCACCCTAAAACTGTATCGTCTATTTTATAGGTAGCAGTAACCAAACTGCAATCCTTTACTTCCTCATATACGTTTTCACTACCGATAGAAATGCTGAGACCCTCATTTTCGAAGGAAGTAATCAGATTACTCAACAGTTCTTTTTCCTCTAGTAATTTTAAAAATGATTTCGCTTTTAAAATGTCATTATACTCAGGAAAATTAAACATATTCATAACTCCGTCTAAGAATATATCTATGTTATTAACCTCATCTAAGGATCGGAACACCTCAGAAATTATCCTTTCGATCAAACCACTAAGATATACAAACTCCCCACTCAATGTTTCGATTAAATCTGTTTTAATATTTTTTACAGATAAACCATGGAGTTCATTGTTCAGAAAATTGGATATAATTTGAGCACTATTTTCATCAATTTCACAATTCGGTTTAATCACTGATTTTTTTATGATGCCGTTATCAGTAATTATTACTACTATCATCTGACTGCTATCGACAGGTATCAGTTGAACATGTTTTAGTTTACTTTCCTTTATCTGTGGTGCCAAAGCAATAGCAGTATAATTAGTCAGTTGTGATAATATCCTCAAACTGTACTGCAATATCTGCTCGATTTCCCCGATTTCCTGAAGCAAATCCAGCACTAAGTAATCCAGTTCAACAGCCTTTATCTTTTTTAAAGGCATGAACTGATCCACATATAACCTATAACCTTTGTCTGATGGAACACGTCCTGCCGAGGTATGGGGCTGTACAATAAACCCCAGGTCTTCAAGGTCCGCCATTTCATTTCGAATAGTTGCAGGACTTATTCCGAAATTATACCTTTTTGATAATGTTCTTGAACCAACCGGTGCCGCAGTTTCAATATAATCCTGAATAATAGCCTGAAGTATTTTCAGCTTTCTTTCATTCAACATAGAACCACCTCGGGTTGTTAGCACTCTATGTTATCGAGTGCTAATCATTATATCTATAAAATATCATTACATCTTATTTTTGTCAATAGTTTTTATGAAAAGATTTTACAACCTGTGCACGGCTTGTTTCTATTTATTTATCCCATACCCGTTCCACATTACCATAAAAATATTAGTCCAGTAATAATTCCTGAAAAACAACGTTGGAAATATCGATACCCTTTTGGGTAAGCCTGATATTCGCTTCGTCATATTCCAGCAAACCCTGTGCTGAAAACTTTCTAATTTGTTTATCGTATATTTCAAAAGGTGAAACTGCGAATCTTTCGGTAAATTCCTCAACAGAAATCCCCTCTGTCATTCTTAAACCCAGAAACATGGTTTCACTAATTTCATCTCTAGTCGAAAGAGCTATCTTGTTTTCTGAGGGTATTTTCCCGCCTTTCACTGAACCTATATATTCCTCTATGCCATTTATATTGCTGAATCGTTTTTTGTTAAAACAAGAATGAGAACCCGCGCCCAAACCTATATACTGTTTGTTATGCCAATACACCATGTTGTGTTTGCATTGAAAACCCGGCCTTGCAAAATTAGATATTTCATAATGTTCATACCCTTTTTCCTTTAAATATTCAATTACGCTATGATACATCTCCAACTGTGTTTCTTCATCGGGGAGTACAATTGTTTTGTCTCTTATCCAATCATTAAATGGAGTGCCCTCTTCAACTATTAAACTATATGCGGAAATATGGGGTATATCTAAAAGTACTATTTTCTCCAAACATTTTACTAAATCATTTTCACTTTGTCCCGGTAAGGAAAACATCAAGTCCGTATTTATATTGTAAAATCCTATTTCTCTAGCCTCTTCCAGATTTTCCAAATAATCTTCAAAATTATGAATTCTGCCCAATGTTTTTAATAAGGTATTTTGACACGCTTGTAGTCCTATACTCAAGCGATTGATTCCTTTACTATAATATTCCTTCAATTTACTGTAATTCAAGGTGCCCGGATTGGCCTCTATGGAAATTTCAGCATTATCTTCAATGTCATAATGCTTTTTTATGGTATCCATAATGTCGGCTATTTGTTCGCCTTCCAGTATGGAGGGGGTACCCCCACCGAAAAATATTGTGCTTATTCTATAGTTATTCAGAACAGATTTATACATTAATACTTCCTTTTTTAGTGCCTCCACATAGTCTTTGATTAAATGTTGTTTTCCACTATAAGAATTAAAATCACAATAGTAGCATTTTTTTTGACAAAAAGGAATGTGTATATACAGGGCTATAGTATCCATGTTTTTCACCGCCGATTTATAATTTATGTTCGAATATACGCACAAAGGACAGACACACGGCAGACTGTGTGAAAAATGTCATCCTGAGCGAAGCGAAGGATCTCAAATGGCCTAAAAACGAGATTCTTCGCTATACTCAGAATGACAAAAAGCGGGAAAGGTGCTTTTTCACACAGTCTGACGGGTCTGCCCCTACTGCTTAAAAGTCAAATATCAGTTTGTCTGTTGATGTGCAGCTATAAGCGGGAGACCAAAGGTCTCCCCTACCGTATGAAAGCAGGATGTCAGATTTTTGATGAGCAAACAAACGGTCTGCTCCCACCGCAAAAATGTATTACCGGTTTATAGTTAGTCGTCCAACTTGAGCACAGACATAAACGCTTTCTGTGGAACCTCCACGCTTCCTACCTGTCTCATACGTTTTTTGCCCTCTTTTTGCTTCTCCAAGAGTTTCTTCTTCCTTGTTATATCCCCGCCATAACATTTAGCCAATACGTCTTTTCTAAGGGCCCTAATGGTTTCACGGGATATTATTTTGTTTCCAATAGCCGCTTGGATTGGTATGGCAAACTGGTGCCTCGGGATTTCATCTTTCAATCTTTCGCATATGGCTTTGCCCCGTGCATAAGCCTTACTATTATGCACTATAAATGACAGTGCATCAACCTGTTCTCCGTTTATTAAAATATCTAATTTAACTAAATTAGATTGGCGGTATCCTATAAATTCGTAATCCAAGGACCCATAACCCCTTGTTCTCGATTTCAGTGAGTCAAAAAAATCATAGATTACTTCATTTAACGGCATTTCATAATGAAGATTAACTCTGTTTTCATCAATATATTGCATGTCCTTCATTTCCCCGCGGCGCTCTTGGCACAATTCCATAACGGCCCCCACATAAATATTTGGAACCATTATTGTGGCTTCAACAACAGGCTCCTCCATAAAATTTATTTCTTGCTGTGGTGGTAGATTTGCCGGGTTTTGGATCATTAAAACTTCCCCATCCGTCCTGGTAATTCTATATATAACACTCGGTGCAGTAGTTATAAGATCTAAATCGAACTCCCTTTCCAGTCTTTCCTGAACAATTTCCATATGGAGTAATCCAAGAAAACCACATCTAAAACCAAAACCCAATGCAACTGAGGTTTCCGGTTCAAAAATAAGTGCGGCGTCATTTACCTGAAGTTTTTCAAGGGCATCCTTTATGTCTTCATACTTTTCTCCTTCTGCCGGATATATGCCGCAATATACCATCGGATTAACCTTTCGGTATCCCGGTAATGGTTCCGGTGTGGGATTTGATGCATCCGTAATTGTGTCCCCCACACGACAATGCCTGACATCCTTGATACTGGCAGCCACATAGCCCACATCGCCGGCCCTTAAGGAATCTGTCCGGAGTGGCTCCGGTGAAAATATGCCCACCTCCACAACTTCAAACTCCTTATCGGTAGCCATCATCTTTATTTTCATGCTCTTTTCAATCTTGCCTTCTATTACCCGAATGTAGGCTATAACCCCTCTGTAGCTGTCATAGAAAGAATCGAATATTAGTGCCTTCAGTGGTGCATTTTCATTCCCTGTGGGAGGGGGAATTCCTTCCACGATATATTCCAGTACCTCCTCAATATTCAGCCCTTCTTTTGCAGAAACTAAGGGTGCCTTACTTGCATCCAGACCGATAATATCTTCAATTTCCTTTTTTATTTCGTCCGGTCTGGCACTGGGCAAATCAATTTTATTAATGACCGGTATTATTTCCAGGTCCTGCTCCAAAGCCAAATATACATTGGCTAGGGTTTGAGCTTCTATACCCTGTGATGCATCCACGATCAGTATAGCCCCCTCACAAGCCGCCAAACTCCTGGACACTTCATATGTAAAATCTACATGTCCCGGAGTATCTATTAAATTTAAATAATATTCCTCTCCATTTTTAGCTTTATAAACAAGACGAACTGTTTGTAATTTTATTGTAATTCCGCGTTCTTTTTCAAGATCCATGTTATCTAACACCTGATTTTGCATTTCCCTCTGGGAAATTATACCCGTATATTCAATAAGCCTATCAGCCAGGGTAGATTTACCATGATCAATATGAGCTATAATAGAAAAGTTACGAATTCCCTTTTGCCGATCACCTGGCATGTTTTTCCTCCTCAACTATGCATAATTTTTTAAAGTATATCATACAATTTTTATATTTTATAGCTATTATGGATAATTTATAATCTTAATAAACCTTACAAAAAGATGTCGGTTAACCGACATCCTAAATATGATAAACCTTAAAATCCTTATTCAAGCCTTCCCTTTATACTATAAGCTATTTTCCTTAGTTGTGCAAACTTGTTATATATCCGAGATACTATAGTAGAAATATCAATTAAATAAGAATCCCCCATTATATGGACTATATATCTGCCCTCCTCAGCCTGTCCATATGAAAGCAAACCGGCCTCATCGTCTATCCCCAACATCGTTCTTATCTGAAAATCTGTAACTAGCAAGCCGCAAACCAAAAAAATAATCTGTATAAAGATGCATATCCTGGAAAACCTTTTAAATTTGTTTTCGGCCTTTTTACGCTCCACCCTGCTCATCCATATCACCATTAATATTGTGGACTTTTTTATAATTTTTAAACCCGGCCGAACCTACTCAGACAACAGCTTCAATGCATCAGCAATAACATCTGCAAAATAATATCCCGCCCTTTTGGCTTCTTCTATAGTATTGGAATTAGCTCCAAGTTCTACTAGCGCCGCATAATCAGATAAATACTGGTTGTAGCTTCCATATTGTTTAACCAAAATTTCCTTACTAAAACCGGGATACTTACTATCACTTACTGCCTTAACAAAACAAGCAAAGCATTCCACTTCTTTTCTATTCTTACTTGTAGCACCTATGACAAATTGAAAACGCGCAACCTTTTCACCATTTATTTCAACCTTACTGTTTTCGATCAATTTTTGTCTATCTTTTCTTGTATCTATCTTATCATAACCGTCTCTATGTATGTCTAAAATCACACTTATTGAAGGGTTTTTCTCTAATATGGACCTGGCTGTTGTAGCAGACCTGTTATAGGAACCACTATAAGAAGGATAGTCATGGTATGTAGTATCATGTATTACCTCATAACCCTTTTTTTTCAGTTCCTCCGTAATAACATTTGCAGCACCTATTACGGTATATTCCTTTTTCAGACTATGATAGTTTCCTTCAGTTATAGGCTTATACGATTCTGTTCCGTGGGTATGATATATTAAAATACTCGGCTTGTTCCTTTTTATTTTTATAGGCTTTGGCTTCGATATATTTTTTAAATCTATTACGGAAATAGAGTCCAAACTATCAACAATATCTTCATCGCCTATTGGGCAGATATTTTCTTCCGTTTCATCGAAATTGCTGCCTGTTGATTGGGCCCCGTCAGCATTATCGTCGTCTTCAGCACCGCCATCAGCCCCCACAGATTCCCCTTTTCCGCTATAATCAACAAAATGAACCTCCCTTGACCAATCCCCTTCCTTCTGTGTATCTCTGTCAGGCATGTTGGCCATCAATGTATCATGATGTGCGGCCGCAACCGGGAACTGTGCCTGTATAAAGGTCAGTGGGTTATTAAAATTTATTTTGAATGTACTCTTTAAAAAGGATTTGTACAATCCCTTGAACAGAGGTGCTTCATTATATGTTCCCTGAGCTTTTTTGTTCGGAAATGTATGTTGAACTATGCCAACAAAGAAATCGTTGTCTATTTTTTTATCTTTATTCAGTTGTAAAACCTTTTTTTGACTGGTTTCACTATTAGCTGTATCTATGGACCTTTTGCTATATATTAATCCCGGTACTACAAATAATGCCAATAAAATTGGTAATAATATAATAATACTATGATAACCCCTTGGTATTTTTCTACGTTTACCCAAATAAAGCACCTACCTGTACCGGGAGCCGGAAATCGGAAACCGGAGCGCCGGGGATTTAATAAGCATCGAAACCAAAAGCCCCGGGTTTAATCCGGTAAACCAACATCCCGCTCCTAATTTGAACAATCAAACGCAATATATTTTTTGTTGAGTTTGAAATTTGCATTTCTATAATAACTATGAAAACAGTAGGTATTTTATTACTATAAATAATTAATGTATGTACCGATTAACATCCTTTAAATCAATTCCCGGATGTAGGGCTATGTTGATGCCATTTGCAATAATTTGTGAAAGATTAGCAATTATTTCATCTACCCCTTTTGGGGTAACGATTATATTAGCACTATATGGTTCCAACACTTCCTTAATCAGCTCGTATTTTTCCTCCTTTTCTAATTCTTTTAACATGTTGTAGAATTTCGTGCCAACCTTTGTATGTTTAGAAAATGCGTCAATCACCAACTCTATAGTATCACTGGTTAAAGTGGCAGCATCTACTACTGTCGGTACTCCTATTGCAATAACAGGCAACCCCAGATTGGGTTCATCTAAGGCTACCCGCTCATTTCCTATCCCGGATCCGGGTTTGATTCCAGATGTGGAAATTTGTATTGTTGAATTAATCCTTTCTACCTTTCTTGAGGCCAGTGCGTCCACCGCAATAACAATATCCAGTTTTGAATTATCAATTATTCCTTTTACTACCTCACTGATTTCTAGCCCTGTGGTTCCCATTACCCCGGGGGAAACTGCGCTCATTTCAATAATGTCTGTATCCCCTTTTTTGTTGTAAAATTTAAATAGATGCCTTGTGACAAAAACCTTCGATACAACCTTAGGACCTAAAGAATCCGGAGTTATATCCCGGTTTCCCAACCCTACCACAAGCACCTTCATATTTTCCTTCTCAGGCACCACTGCCTTGAGTTCCTTAGCCAGCAATTTACTCATTTCATCCTTGAAATCGGCATCAGCTTTCCTGAGACTACTGCTTTCCAATGTAATATATTTCCCCTTTGGTTTTCCTATAGCTTCTGCACCATTATCATCCAGCACTTCTACCCGTGTGACCAAAACATCCCCTATGTTCTCCTTGTCTATGGAAACACCGAGAATATCCTCCTGACCTTGTTCCCTGTGTATTTCCCGAGCCTCTGATGCTAAATCTGTCCTTGGTCTAAACATCACATTACACCACCCTTGTATAATTTTTAATATTTAAGTTGCTTTGTTTATTATCTGTAGGTTCCTGCATATTAATGTATCCAAAAATTAAACAAGGTATAATTCCACCCTTTAATGCTAATAAATTAAATATATATATTTTTCATTGCATTGTATTTGGATTTCTGGTAGAATTACATATGTTAATGATACACGGGGGTGAATATGTTGGCAAATATTAAATCGGCACAGAAAAGAATTCTGGTCACTGCCAAAAATACAGCAGCAAACAGGATAATCAAATCACAGCTTAAAACCGCAATTAGAAGGTTTGAGGAAGCTTTGGAATCCGAAAATTATGACGAGGCAAAAGCAAGGTTAAGATATGCTGAGAAAAAACTTTACCAAGCTGCGGCCAAAGGAACCATTCATAAAGCCAAGGCCTCAAGGAAGGTTTCAAGACTTGCTAAAAGATTGAATAAGGCAATATAATCCCAATGCGTACAACATAGTACGCTTTTTTGGTTTTTTGAAACACATTACTATTTACACATTGTCAAAACCAGTGTTTCCATAACCAATTTTTCATTCATCATTCCGGATTTGATCTTTATATCGGCGTCCAGAAACAAATTCAAAAGTTCCCTTAATCGCTCTATTGTGAATTTTTTGCTTTGCGATGCACATTTCGAGGCTACATAAGGATGTATTGTTAGTTTGGAAGCTATTTCCTTATTGGAGTATCCCTTTTCAATCAACAGTTTCGATGAGAGTATATTTTTCGTTTGGTTACCCAGCACAGCTAACACCCTTAAAATAGGTTCACCATCATCCAACAGATAATTCAGTCTTTTAATGGATTCGGAAGGGTTATGTTTTTCAATGGAATCAAGAAGATTAAATATATCATTATGGAAACTTAAACCCATCACTCTGTCTATATGTTCCTTTTTTAAATCTGTTTCCTCACCCATAAATGATACTAATTTTTTTATTTCATTTTCCACATCCAAGAGGTTTTGTGAAGACCGTTTCCCCAGATAATCCAAATTGCTTTTAAACAGCACCAGTTCCCCGGCACCTATAGATTTGCCCGAACATTTGAATATCCACTTTATCCACTTGTTAAATTCTCCTTCACTCAATTTTGTGAATTCCGCCACGCAGCCATATTTTTTAATCTGTTTGACAATTTTCCTTCTACCGTCTACCGAGGGATTCCCGTAAAAAACAACAACTGTACTTTCGGGAATTTTAGCAATATAATTTACAAACCGTTCCTCATCTTCAGGCATTTTGGCAGTATATTCCACAGGCTGTTCTTCCTCTTCCGGAGATAAACCCGGTTTCTTCTTGAAAATGTCCAGTCCATTTAAATATATCAGCTTCTTTTCAGCCATGAAAGGCAAAGTTTCGCAAGCATCAATTATCTTTTCATAGCTCACTTCCCTATCCCCAATAGATATAAAATTGAACTGTTCAAAATCCGGGTTAATCAATTTCGCTTTTAGTCTTTTTAAAACATCTTCAATTAAATAGGTTTCTTCACCATAAAATAAATATACATTGTCGATCTCGTTTTTTCTAATACTGTTTATTATCCTTTTATAATTCATATATCTTCACTGGCCTTTCTTCTTTTAAACAATCCTCTTTACATAATAAAAAATAAACAATTCCCAGTATAGTATAATAACTAAATATGTGTACAGGCCCTATCCCTTTGACCTCAAGATTCCCATATGGTATCACGGCACATTTTGTTGTAATCCAATTTATGTAGTTCAAGAGGTTATTGGTTATTCGGTTTATAAAGAAACCCAACCTGAAGGATATAGTCCCAACTACAACACTAACAAACATTATTGATAACATAGGAGATATTATGGGAACAATCAAGAGATTCGTTACCAATGAGATCAGTGAAATCTGATTAAAATGATATGCCATAATAGGGAATGTCCCTATTTGGGCTGCCAGTGTAATAGACACAAGGGGTGATAGCGGGCCCATGATTTTATTCAGTTTCTCATTTAAGATAGGGTTCAGTAATAAAATGCTCAAGGTGGCCATAAATGATAATTGAAATGAGACAGAAAAAATAATCATAGGTCGATAAACTAACAATATAAATCCGATAAAAAATAATGCATTTATACTATCATACCTTTTTTGCAGAAAATAGGCAGCTACATATAACAAATACATGGCTCCGGCCCTTACTATAGATATAGGAAAATAGACCATGTACCCATAGAATATCAAAGTAGCCGTAACGAGGTAAAGTCTCCTATTTTTACCGATATCCATTAACCTTAAAAATCTATCTGCTACCAGTGCTACCAATCCGACATGCAGCCCTGAAACTGCCATTATATGCGCAGTTCCGGTTCTAGAAAATATATCGAGTTTTTCCCTTGATAAATAACCCTGATTCCCAAAAATGATACTCTTTAACACATTACTATTTTCAAAATCCAGTGTGCTGTCTAAAAAATCTTCTAAATAAATTTTGGCTTTATAACTCCTACCGAGCATATCTGCACAACCAAAATCTATATCAATTTTCTTTACATCCTTTATATTTACGTTCAATATATGGCCTAGCCCCTTACTTTTTAAAAATAGCTCATATCCATCTTCTGTGTCCCCTTCACAATTTCCTAGTAATTTCCTGACATTAGCATTCCTTATTTCAATTATATCTCCTACCGCAAAGGTATAGTTTTCTGCCGAAGATTGGTATATGTTAAGTTGTGATTTTTGGCTAATCCTAATGCCTCTACTATTTTCATCTGCAAATATGCAGATTATTTTCACCTCATATTCACTATAACCTTTTTTAGGGGATGCTTCTTTCAAAATTTTAGCTTTTATTATTGAACTGCGGGTAGACATCCCTAACAGTCTATCACCTGTCACACTTTGCCCATATAAATACACACCCAAAACCATAATAGCCAACATGAAAAAAGTATTGAATCCTTTCCCATACATTAAAAATGAAATTAAGACAAACAAAATAGAAAATATAACGTAATATATGGATATAGAATAACTGAACAGGTAAGAAATCATAATTCCAACAAAAAGAAAAATACACAGAGTAACAAAGGGCCTTTTCAACTCTATCCCTCCTATACCCATGTATTTTCTACATATATATATGATTTCCTTTGCATATTTTTATGTTAATCCATTATTTCTGTTGATTTTAATGTTAAATTTAATGGGTATTTCTTATCATTTCAATAGCATCATGAACAGGAGCATAATCGGGCATCAATCGTCTGGCTTTATATAAATGCCACCTGGATTTTTCTATGCACCCATATTCCAAATATATGAGGCCTAGTTGATACTGACCAAATCCACTGTCCGGAACCTGGTCTACCAACAGTTTAGTATAATTCAATGCAGTGTCAACATCCCCTAGATAATAGAAATAAATTTGTGACAAACTTAAAAGTGTGTAATTATCATCGGGCTTATATAATAATACCTTTTTATAGTATTTAACCGCTTTGCTATATTTCTCTTCCTCGAAATAGCAGGCACCTATGGAATTATATATCTCCCCATAAAAATTGAGCATATTGTCCCCACTTTTATTTTTTATACTCAACACGGTTTTATAACATTTGATTGCTTCTTTGTTGTTGTCCATCTCATAGTATAAATCTCCCATCAGCTTCCAAAACAACATGTTTTTATCGTCATTTTTTAGCGCCCGTTTTAAAAATATCAAAGCAGCATCATGATTGCCTATATTGCTGAGCGCTATAACTAAATTGCTTACTAAATATTGGTCCCTAGGGTTTTTTTCCAACCCGGTCTTACACACCTCTATTGCACTCTCTTCCATATTGTTAACAATATAAAAACTGCTCATGTTTAAATATGGTTCCACGGAATTGGGGCTCAATACGCTTTGTAAACGTAAACACCTGATAGCCTTTGTTATATTACCTTGTTGTTCATAATAATAAGCCAACTTTTCAAACATATAATGGCGTTTGTATTTCTTAAGAAAAAACGGGTTATATCTTAACAATAAATTCAATCCAACGTATACATTGTCAATCCGTTCATATTTCATATGTTCTTTCAGTTCCCTGAAGAATAACTTCCATTTGTCTTCATGTTGGTTCTTAATGCAAAAATTATATTTATCAATCCAGCCCTCCTGTAACTGTCTGGTAGTTAAATCTGTTGTCGGATAAAAAACGAAACCATCTTTTTTATTATGTTCGACTTTTCGTGTTATCTGATTGTAAAGGCTCCTACCTTTAGGATCCTTGCTAAAAACTAATTCAAGCCAGTAACCCGGACTTTTTTTAAAACTGTTTTTCAGTCTAAAACCGTCCAGCCCGATTACGGTGGGGGTTAAAACCCTTGCAATATCTTTGTTTATATCTTTAATTCCCAGGTTCTCCCTCAAAAAATTAACCCTATCTGTTCTACTATAAAAAAATATATTTAATTTTATATTAATCACCGCTTTCAAGAACAATTGTTACTTCCCTTACATTCTACTATATTTAATCCAATTTGTTAACCGCCAGAATGACAATTGATTGTATAAAATAACCATAAAACAGGATAAACCGTGCAACACACTAAACACAGGCCTTTTAATATCAGCATAATAGTGTATTATATTGATATATAACTTAAATATATCATAAGTCTTACACATTGGAGGGAAATTATGTGAAAAATAATATTAAAATTACCATTGCACTCATTATTATATTGTCCTTGACCCTGTCCATACTTGTTGGATGTAACAGGGCCTCTGACATTTTATCGATACATATGATTGATGTGGGACAGGGCGAAAGTATTTTAATAATCACACCTAATAACAAAACAATTCTAATTGATGCAGGAGAAGCCTCCCAAGGAAAAAAGGTAAAATCCTACCTGTTGAAGCATGGGGTTAACAAAATCGATTTGCTTATAGGCACACACCCCCACACCGACCATATAGGGGGATTACCTGAAATTGTTAATAATTTTAACATAAAAAAAATTATTATGCCCCAAAAACTCCATACCAGCGCTACTTTTGAAAAATTGCTTGCTGCCATTGAATCCAACGGCTTTGTTATCGATACTCCCCGACCAAACAGTATTATCAAATTTGACAAGGATATTAACCTACATTTTTTAGGCCCCATAAAAGACTATGGAGATAATTTAAATCTATGGAGCATCGTTTTTAAACTGGACTATAAAGACAAATCGTTTCTGTTCACCGGCGATATGGAACGTGAGGCGGAAATGGATTTAATAGATACATATAGTAAAAATGATTTAAAAGCAAATGTACTGAACATTGGCCACCATGGAAGTAATGCTTCGACAACCCAGCAATTTCTGGATTATGTCAGTCCGGAAGTTGCACTTATTTCACTCGGTAGCAATAATCCTTATAACCACCCTCATAAAGAAGTTATAACACGCCTGGAGCAATCCGGGGTCTTTATTTACCGCACCGATTTACAGCAAACTGTTGTGGTACTTAGTGACGGCAGAAGCATTTGGTCCAACCAAGCCCCTGTCAACAAAAAAGCCACCCTAAAATAATATGAGCCCCGGCCATAAATAGAGTGCCCTGCAAAAAAATACATGCGATTACAGTTTGGTTTGTGAACATCACCTGTGGCTATTCTGCCCAAGGCTGTGGTCACGTTTCTTAAATGTAATCGCCCGGTTTTTGCTTTATTATTAAATTTAAATTATACTGGTTATCTCCTTCAATATATCCTCCCTAACCCTATCCAAGCCTTCATAAAAAATGTTCGGTGAATAGTGCTTTTCCATTTCGTTGTGTGCATCGTTGGTTTTGCCCAAATAAGTAAAGGCATCATTTAGTAGCTCGTTAAAGACTTTTTTACTATGTTTTAAATCCCCTTTATATTTTTTAATTTTTGTTTCATCTATATACGTATCCAAATCAACAGTTTCCTTATCAAAAAATTTATCGTTTGTTGTAAAGGCCAGATCAAGTTCCGGAATAACAATGGACTCTATCTTTTCCGGTACCAACGGTTCGTGATAAATTTCCACATCATAACCCTTGTTCAATGCCATCAATGATAACCTTTTGAGTAAAGTTGATTTGCCCGTACCATCATCCCCTTTTATGTAAATAATCTCCCCTATTATACCGATAAAAGTTTCCGCGTGGTCTACCCTACCCTTTAATGTGTACGAACTCCCAAAAAGGTGCCTTTCCCTACCAAATTTATTTTTATTTTTAATAGCACCTAAGTACCTATTTATTAACCCATCGGTTTCTTCATTAACCTTGCTATAGTCCATGGAATAATTGTTAATCCATTCGATATCATCATGTATCAATTTTGCCGCTGCCAGGTATTTATATACCCTGATATAGATGTTTTTGTTGTCCTCTGTAGATTCTATAACGCTATTTTTAACTTTTCTTAGGCCTTCTTCATTCAAGAACTCATCCAGATTAACTGTTATCCCCGTAACACCCGGATATCTTGGGTCAGTGACATGAGGGGTTGTGCCATCTATTATAGCCATTCCTATGCTGGGTATAACAACCGCATCAACAGATTCGGGATCCGCGGCACAATGGTGAAATTCTATGTCTAACCCTCTATCAACCATTTCATAACCTATCTTCTTCATCATGTAGGACTTTCCTACACCGGGGCCCCCCTTAAAGTAATATATTTTCCTTGCTTCTTTTTGGTTTATAATATATTCAAAATACGAATAAAACCCAACAGGTGTATTGCTTCCCGGCAAAAGTCTTTTAATGTTTCCCTTTTCCGTCACCATGGTTTCCTCCCTCCAAAAATATGTTGTATTTGCCCGACGGTTTATAATTTTAACGACATCCCATAATTTGTATATCCCACATTCCACAAACTGTAATGGAATGGTAGGTATTTTTGCAATTTATATAAAAATTCTTTCGGCGGAACATTGGATACATATTATTAATTTATTCAACTAAGGTTATTGTGTGTACTAAATAACCAAATAAAAAATGTGCCGAGTGAAACATCCCCCGACACACAGAATGAAAAATCCCGTATATTATTTTTCCCTTATATACACGCCCGATCTTCCGCCTGCTTTTTTAATTAACATTATGTCCTGAATTTCCATACCTCTGTCCATAGCTTTGCACATATCATAGATCGTCAAACACGCTATGCTGACCGCAGTCAGTGCTTCCATTTCCACTCCGGTCTTGTCTGTAGAATTAACTTCCGCTTCTACTTCCACACCGTTATCAATAAACTGAAATCTGATGTCTGCCCCGGTTAAAAATATATTATGGCACATAGGGATTAGTTCACTGGTTTTCTTAGCCCCCATTATGCCCCCTACTTGAGCAACCGACAATACGTCCCCCTTTTCTATCAACCCGTCTTTTATTCTTTGGAGGGTTTCGTCCTTCATGATAATTCTTCCCCTGGCTATGGCGGTCCTCTTGGTTATATCTTTATCCCCTACCTCTACCATGTGGGCTCTACCACTTTTATTAAAGTGGGTTAATTTGTCCATATTTACCCTCCTATCTGGTTCATATTTCTAATTATATACTGTTCATCTTCTAAGTGATGGCTCTCTTCTTTGGTCCATATAGCATCCCTAATAATTTCTTTAATATTTTCATTATTCCGTAGTGCGGAGCCCAGATCTATTTCCCTATCCGAATGCAAGCAAAGTTTTAACTTTCCCGAAGATGTAAGCCTGACTCTATTACAATTTTCACAAAATTTACAAGAGATAGGATTTATAAGTCCAACCTTACCTTTGACACCGGGAAGAACATAGTAAGCTGCCGGAGAAGACTTGTCCTCCCTTTCTATAGGAACGAGTTCACTTACAGTTTCCAGCACCAGATTGGTAGAAACAAATCTCTCTTTGGCAAAATTGGCCGCTTCCCCTATAGGCATCAATTCTATGAATCTTACATCTATTCCCCTTTTGGTAAAATCTATTAAATCCCTTATTTCATCGTCATTGATTCCACCGATTAATACAGTGTTAATCTTTACCGGGGTTAAACCCACATTTATGGCTTCATCTATGCCTTCTAATACAGCATTCAAGTCCCCTTGTCTTGTGATTTTCACAAATTTCATAGGGTCTAATGTATCCAAACTGATATTAACCCTGTTTAACCCGGCTTCTTTCAGGGGCTTAGCCATTTGTTTTAATAACTGGCCGTTTGTGGTCATGGCTAAATCCCTGACCCCTTTTAATTTGCTTACTTTGCCTACCAAATCAACTATACCTTTTCTGACCAGAGGCTCCCCGCCGGTAAATCTGATTTTATTAATCCCTAACTCTACAAAATTCTTTATCAGTACATACATTTCTTCCAGGGATAACATATCCTCATGATCCAATTTGTTATCTATACCATGCTGGGGCATACAGTAAATACATCTATAATTACACCTGTCTGTTAAAGATATCCTGAGATAGGTTATCTCTCTTCCAAATGAATCCCTCACTTTATCACCTAGCTTCCTATTGTTATTACATCTCCTGTATTTTCAAACTTATATCCACCCAATTTATTTACCCTGGATTGGAAAAGGTCTGATTTCAACAATTCGATAAACTTTCCAACCCTCGGATCCTCTAATAATTCATATGGCACCAGAAAATCATAATCCTCATAGGTTACATCCACAAAATCCAAATCCATGGCCTTTGCTGCGGAATAAATACCCAACCCTGTGGTAGCGGAACCTGTTTTTACTGCCGCACTCACAGCCATATGTGTATTCAATTCCCTTGTATAACCTTCTATAAGATCCGGGTCTATATTGTCTAATTTTAAATGGTAATCCAGCAATACCCTTGTACCTGCACCCCTTTGTCTGTTGGCATAGGTGACCCCTTCCTTTACTAAATCCTTAAAGTCTATTATCCCTTCAGGGTTTCCATTCTGCACGATAAATCCCTGCAATCTTTTTACTCCCTTAATAAGGGCCATTTTCTGCTCGGAAAAATATTTTTTAACATAACTTATATTGTATTCCCCTGTATCTTCATCCAGTAAATGAATCGGTGCTATATGGGACTCCCCCCTTTTCATGGACAATATTCCACCCATGCTTCCCACATGCCCTGAGGAAAGTTCAGCCATATCTCCCAATACATCCATAATCAAATCATGACTGCCTATAGATACTAATTTTGTTTTTATAGTTGACATAGGTTTTAATAGGTTTATTTCAATGGTGTCTCCTGCATCTATCCCTTCAATGTTCCTAGGGATAATACCTATCCCATCGGCTTTTACCAGACTCATAGTTGCCCCAGCCCCTCCACCTATCGGGGTGGCTATTAATTTATCCCTTACATATCCTAAATTCAGTCTCACTAATTCTCTATTTTTCAGTGATGATACAACCCTGTTGGAAAGCACACCGTGAATAGTATCTTCATCCTTTGACTCGAGTCCGATATATTTCTCTATCACCGGTTTCACAAAGGTTTCAAAGATAAAATATGCGGAAACAGGATATCCGGGAATTCCTATTACAGGTTTATTGTTTATAATACCTAAAATAGTCGGTTTTCCGGGCTGCATGGCTACGCCATGAACCACAACCTCACCTAATTCCTCAATCAGTTTGACCGTATAATCAGTAGTCCCTGCAGAAGAACCTGCATTTATAAGCAACATATCATTTTCCTCGACACCTTTTGATATTGCCTTTATCAACAATTGATAATCGTCACTATGGGGGGCATATCTGTTGGGTATACCTCCGTATTCTTTTACTAAACCCTCAAAAACCCGGGAATTAGAATCAATAATTTTACCGTCGGTTACCTGTTTTATATCCTCAACTATCTCCGTGCCGGTCGGAAGAATACCTACTCTGGGTTTTTTATACACCCTTAACTTTTCAATGCCCCCGGATATCAATGCACCCAGATCAATAGGCCTTATAATATGCCCTGATGGTATTATCATTTCGGTAGCAACTATGTCTTCCCCAATCTGCCTGATATGTTGCCACGGATAGGCGGATTTTAAAATTTTAACCCGTCCATCACCCAGATCAATTACATCCTCAATCATTATAACAGAATCATAGGGATTTGAAATCTGGTTTCCGGTATTGACATATGAAAAATCCTCGCCCTCCACCAAAACTACCGGCGAAATTTCTGTAGCCCCCTTTGTCTTAGCTGCCACAACAGCTATACCGTCCATCGCAGCTGCATTATAACCGGGAGAACTCATCTTGGCATATATTGCTTCATAGGTCACCCTGTTTAAAGCGTCTGTAGGGGCCAATTCCTCGAAGTGTTCCTGAATATTTAACCCCTCGAAATATTTAACCTTGGCCTCCTCCACCGGTATATTGTCTATATAGGTATTTCTGTCCATTTATTTCACCTCATCGTTTATTTATTAAAAAAGCGTTTACCTACAAAAGGATACTAGTGACTATATAAACCTGTTCATGCAAAAGTAGATAAATTCCCAACCCTTTAACCGGCAATTAAAAACCGAATTTTAATCTAATTTTACTGAAGTAGGTAAACTTCTCGCTCTTCTCCTTTGTAAATCCCTTCCTCATGCGAACCTATTATTATATATCCCTGGGATTTGGACAACAAGCTGATCATACCGGATTTACCGAATGCCGGGGTTCCGTGAAAATCTCCCCCTTCTTGCCTCAATTCAATCATTTGATACGTTTCTTTACCGGGATCTGACCTAAAATTATGATCCATTATGGCCTTTACTCTCGGTATTATTTCCGCTATCCCCATTTTTTTTCTGATATAATATTCCAGTAATGCCTTGAATACTATAATGGAGGATATCGGATGTCCCGGCAACCCGCAAATTAATTTGCCATCAGCTTCACCTACAATGGTAGGCTTTCCGGGTTTTACGGCCAAACCGTGGAACAATACTCCTTTCCCGCCGAATGAATCTATAACCTTGGCTGTATAATCCCTTGTGCCCACAGAACTGCCTCCGGATAAAAGAACTATATCCGATATATCTATTGCTTTTTTCACTTCATTCCTCAATAATTCATAATTATCCCTTACAATTTTCCTTCCAACCACAATTCCCCCGACATTATGAACCAGGGAACCCAATGTATAGGAATTAATATCCCTGATCTTCCCCAGGGTTAATTCATCCTCTATACCTATGATCTCGTCACCTGTTGAGATTATATAAAATCTTGGCCTGCAATATACACACACCTTGGGAATTCCTAAGGCTGCTAAAACCCCTATAGCCCCGGTAGTTATTTTTCTGCCCTTTTCCAGAATCAGTTCCCCTTTTTTAATGTCATCACCTTTATAGCTGATATTTTCACCCTGTGATATAGGTTTGTATATCAGAAGTGTGCTGCTATCCATCTTTTCTACATTTTCCACCATAACAACCCCGTCAGAACCTTCCGGGATCATGCCCCCGGTTGGAACATAGAATGATTCTCCGCCCTTGATGGATGAATTTATTTCTTCGCCCATCATCACTTCCCCTAATATATTTATAATGCTGGGTATGGATTGGCTAGCTCCATGACTATCTTCAACCCTGATAGCATAGCCATCTACCGTGGAACGGTTAAACTCAGGCACATTTATATTTGAATATATATCTTCCCCCAAGACCCTGTTAATGCTATACTCCAAATCCACATGTTCGGTTTTAAAATCATAATCCTCAAAATTTTTCATCAATATTTCTCTGCCTTCTTTAACACTGACTGTATTAAAGAAATCCATTTGAAGCACCGCCTTCCCTAAATCAGGACAAATAGTATTGCATTATGGTTTTATTGATATTAATAAACCCCATAATGTTTTTTTATTTTATGTTTTTCGAGTTCTAAATAAAAAAACAGCCTAAGAAAGGCTGTATAATATTTTTTTCCTTTCCAAACACGGGAGGCATAAGGGTTTCTCCTTATACCCATAGGCTTTAATTCCTAGCTAATCTTAGCTTTAGAATTTTAAGCTCGAAAAATTACTATAAATATTCATTTTTTCTCCTCTTACAAACCCTATCAAAACTATATTCAGTTCCCTGGCCATATGGACAGCCAATGATGTTGGAGCTGATCTGGAAACCACTGCCTTAATTCCTCTTTTTATAGCCTTAATCAGCATTTCAGAAGAAATTCTGCCACTAGCCAAAACCATCTTGTCTCCCAAATTTATGTTTTCTACCAGGGCTCTGCCCAATACCTTGTCCAATGCATTATGTCTTCCAATATCTTCTTCAAAATATATTATACTACTATTGTCACATATAGCGCAAGCATGAACTCCTCCGGTTTTATAAAAGAGATCCGAATTCTTGTTAAATGTTTCCATCAGTTTTTTTATTTCATAAACGGATATATCTAAGGAGTCTTCTACCTTCTTGGATTTCAGAAGATCTAGCATATCGTAAAACATTGTACCCTTTGCACCACTTGATGCTATTGTTCTTTTATCTTGTAACTTTTTGTTGAAGAGCTCCTTAGCGTTGAGCCTGATGTAGGCCCTTCCTTTTTCTTCATCTATTTGAATATCTTCTATTGCGGAATAACCCTCTATAAAACCTTCGGAATATAAAAATCCTACCGACAAATACTTTAAGGATTTGGGACTGCATAGAAGTGTGATAACTTCCTTTCCATCTACAAAAATGGTAAAGGGGTATTCTAGTACTACTATATCCTCTACTATATTTTTATTTTCACCGTCTATTCTCAATATATCATATTTTTTAATCTGTTCCATTGAAATTGCCCCTTACTTTCCGGCACAATCGCTAACCCTGTCGGTCAGTATTTCCAACCCGTGATAAATGCTGTCTAGAGCGTAATCCAGAGCCTCCTTAACAGCTTTCGGGCTCCCGGGTAAATTTATTATCAATGTATTCCCCCTGATTCCGGAAACAGCTCTGGAGAGCATTGCTCTTGGAGTAATGCTGAGGCTGTGGTATCTTATAGCCTCTGCAATACCATTTGCTACCCTGTCGCAAACACTGAGGGTGGCCTCGGGGGTTATGTCTCTTTTATTGAACCCTGTACCCCCTGTGGTCAATATCAGGTCCACTTTTAATTCATCCGCCATATAAATCATTTCTCCCGTCAGGTCCTCCATAACATCCGGTACTATTGTTTGTCTTATGATTTTATAGCCTTTTGCTTCTACTAATTCCGCAATAATGGGTCCCGATAGATCTTCCCTTTCACCTTTGAAACCCTTATCACTGGAAGTGATTATTCCCACTTTAAACATTTGACCACCTCATGATAAAATTCGTGTATTCTTGCGCTCTTTCATTATATTCTGTTTTCAACAATAGTTCAAGTCCCGCTTCACACCTGTCACACCCATCGTACCACTATTTAATAGATGATAACAACCCTTTGGCTAATTCAAATGTGGGTTTACCATGTGTAACAATAAAAACAGTCATTTTATTTTCTAAGAGAAAATCTTTTATGGTGGAGATTGCAACCCTTATCGCTTCATCTTTAGGGTATCCGAAAATACCGGAAGATATCAAGGGAAAAGCTATGCTTTTCAGCCCATGTTCCCTAGCCAAAGCAAGCGAATTTTTGTAACAGTCGGTAAGCAGTTTTTCCTCATTCCTTTTACCTCCATGCCATACAGGCCCGACAGTATGGATTACATATTTGGCAGGCAAATTATAACCTCCTGTTATTTTAGCCTGTCCAACCTCGCAACCGCCAAGTGTGCGGCATTCCTCAAGCAATTCCGGCCCTGCGGCACGATGGATTGCTCCATCAACACCTCCACCGCCAAGCAAAGATTTGTTTGCTGCATTTACTATGGCATCAACCTCAATTTTGGTTATATCATTATTAATTATTTCGAGTGACATAAACGCACCTCCCCTCGCTTCATATTTTATATGTGATAAACAAAGTGTCCTCTGCCACACTATCCCCACTGTTCCGCATTTGTTATAGCACTTGTAATCAAAGGAACTACCTGCTTTTTCCTTGAAAGTACGCCGGGCACATAAAATGAATTATTTGAAATCCCCTTTTCAAAAGCCCCGGCAATCAGTTCTTTATTTTGTCCTACTACAACCATTTCCGAGGCTTCGTTGAATATGTCTGTTAACATCAGCATAAATGTGGAATATCCACGTTTGTCCGCCTCCGTTTCCATAAGTGATATCAAATCGGATTTCATACCTTCTAAACTGTCCGGATCCATAGTATATACCTGGGCAACTCCTATTTTTTCCCCCTCTATATTAAAGATTTTAAAATCCTCCTTTAATAATTCCTGGGGTGTTTTACCGGCTAGGGATGTGCCGGCTTTGAACATTTCCATAGCAAATTGTTCTACATCCAAATCTGCAATCCTTGCTAATCTGTCTAACATGATTTTATCTGTGTTAGTAGATGTAGGGGATCTGAACAACAAGGTGTCGGAAATTATTGCCGCTGCCAATATACCTGCCGTTTTCCTGGAGGGTCTTTGCCCGTTTTCAAAGAATATAGAAGCAATTATCGTTGAGGTGCTGCCTACCGGCTCATTTCTAAAGTATATGGGACTCCCTGTAAATATATCCCCTATCCTGTGATGATCAATTATTTCAAGTATTTCACATTCTTCCAGGCCATCTACCGACTGGCTTCGTTCATTATGGTCGACCAAGATGACTTTCTTTTTTATACTTGCGATCAGATGGTACCTGGATATCAAGCCCAATACCTTATTATTAATTCCTGTCACCGGGTAGGTTCTATATCTTGTTTTGGACATTTCCTCCCTTACGTTACTCACTAAATCATCAGGAGCAAATGTCACTAAATTTTCTCGGGTCATTACATTTTTTATCGGTATGGATTGAGTTATCAGCCTGGCTGTTGTAAAGGTATCATAGGGAGTGGATAAAATAATAGTTCCCATTTTTTTGGCGAGTTCTATAATCCCTTCATTCGTTTTTACATTCCCCGTTAATACCATTAAAGAAATACCACTGTTAATAGCAAGTTCCTGAGCATCCCTTCTATCCCCACAAATAACTATATCGTTTTCCTCTATATGTTTTTTCATAAATTCCGGTCCCATAGCCAACACTAAAACTTTCCCGGTAAAAGGCTTCGCCCCATCGGGAAATACAACAATTTCAGCTGAAAGGGTATCCATAATATTATCTATGGAAGTTTCAGATTTGCCTAAAATACTGTTGTCCCATATATCTATGTATGATCTTATTATATCCGATATGGTTACGATTCCTTCCAATTGTTCGTTTTCGTTTATAACAGGAAGACTGTTCAGTTTATTTTTTTTCATCAATTCAAGAGCCATGCGTAATGATACTTCCGAATTGACAGGAGCTACTTTATCAAAATTTAAATCCTCAATACTTAACCTTACAGTTTCTAAAAGTATAGGGGCCCCCACCCCAAAATGGTCAAGAATAAATTTTGTTTCCCTGTTTATTTCCCCTAATCTTGTGGGAATTGCATTAATATTCCCGCTAATATTTTTATATTCTGCATAGGCTAAAGCTGAACATATTGAATCTGAATCAGGATTTTTATGTCCTATAACATAAATCGTTTCTTTCATTCCATTTCCGGCCTCCATGACTTTCCTTTAATTTAATATGAACATATTATATCATTAATATGTCAAAATACAGGTGGTTATCTATTAAACAATCTGCCGAAGAAACCTTTTTTCTTTTCTTCTTCCCTTGTTACTGCTATATAGTCCATTAGTCTGCTGTTTTCCGCTCGTATTTGTTCTGATTGTTTTTGTGTTATCCTTTCCACAATTCTCTCTTCTTGTTCCTGTAGTTCTTTCTGCAATATCCCCCCGAACTGCTCCTGAAGTCCCTCAACAATATCAATTTTAAATCTTTCTATATTGTCCATATACGTGACATATGCCGGGGATTCATTATTTGATATCTCCACCGGAAGTTTTATTATTTCCTCTTTGTCTAACATTTTCCTTATTAAATGTATGTTTGCACCTTCATTTTTTAATTGTATAATCTTTTTTAATATATCTATATCCGAATTCGTATACACCCTATGGCCTATTTCATTTCTTATTATATCCAGGAAATAATCTTGTTCGTATTTTCGTATTGTACTAGTTGAAATTTCTAATTTTTCAGCCACCTCCGTGATACTATATGTACTATGCATGCAAATCCCACCCCTTTCATACATACTCACTACATAAAGCATAAAATGTTTTGCATACTTACTATATATAGTCTATTGCCTATATTATATATACTAGGGAAAGAGATAAAACCCTGCTTTTTGAAACTATATTTTCAATTTTTTTCAAAATTTTATATTATTGCTGGATAAATATACATATTATACCACATGTGGCTACCTAAATATGATATTAAAAAAGCTACTACACATCCAATCATCAAGATTGGATGTGTACCAGCTTTTTGTTTTTATGATGTTCAGTTTTTCTGGTGCAGGGCATGAGATTCGAACTCACATGATTTTTCAATCGCTACCCCCTCAAGATAGTGCGTCTACCATTTCCGCCAGCCCTGCATCATGCTATCGCCATCTGATTTAGTTTGTCTCGTAACACTATCACCGAGTAGTTGTCACTGCAAACATACGTGTATACCAACTCCACCACCACTGCATCATACCGTGTTATCTATTTCCCCCAATGTATTAATAAAATCACTAAACAATTATCGCTGTAAGAAATATGGGTGTTCTTACCGAGTCTGTGAATAAGACCACCTTATCCATTATAATATTTTTTATTTCACATGTCAACATGTCCTGTTTCTGATAGAATCTAGGCATAAAAGGACAACTCCATGTGTTGTCGGGACAATAATTTCCCCACAACCCATCATCCTTCTGTGTCATCTATGTTGGATTTTATTACTCAGTGTTGATATACCAATTATTGATGTTTGAAAAAACATTATAACTGTGGGGCTCTAAATCACCCTTTATTTTTTTATTCATTATTATTGCACCATTTTTAAAGAACAAACTAATATATGGCAAATCTCTGACTATATGTTCTTCTAAATCACTAAATTTTTGTTTTTTTGATATTGGGTTAGTATCGATTAAATAGGTATCCAGAAGAGCATCCAACTCCTCATTATTATAGGCAACAAAATTAGCACTGCCTTTTACAGACGAATGAAACATATCTGTAATATCCGGTATATACGATAGCTCCCAACCCCCTAAAAATAGGTCATAACTGTTGGTAGTAATCTGTCCTTTCAGGTCGTCCCATTCTAAAAATTCAATCTCTAATTGTATACCTATTTTATTTAAGTCTTCCTGAATGAATAGTGCGGTCTGATTCCTTAGTGGGTTGCCTGTATTAGTAACTAGTTTAAGATTTATAATTTCACCCTTTTCATTTGTCCTGAGGTCATTATTTCCCCTTAACATATAGCCTGCCTTGTCCAAAAAAGTTGCTGCCAGATTAGGATTAAACCCAAGTTGAACTTTATCGTAATCATAGAGCCACGAATTAGGCATAACAGGATAGTCTGCTACCGTAGCATGTCCTAAATAAACGTTATCAATAATTTTCTCCCTGTCAATGCCATAGGCTATTGCTTTTCTAATGTTTACATCGTTTAAAATATTTTTTCTAAAATTAATCCCCATGAATTCATAATCAGGTATAATAAATTCTGCGTGTCTTATTGTCTTGTCATCTGTATATTTCCCCCAGTCAACAATACGTGTATGCACAAAATCTATATCTCCATTCTCGAATAGGGATAATTGAGCTTCCTCGTCCGGGACAATAAGAACATTAATTTCTTCAATATAAGGCCTGTCCCCCCAGTAATCATTATTGCGAACCAAGGAAATCCTCCTGGTTTTTTCATATTCTTTTATTTTGTACATTCCTGTTCCAACAACATTCAAATCATCCTGTTTTAGAAGTTGTGCCTGATTGTTCTGAAAAACATGCTTCGGTAAAATAGGAAAGGTCATAGTTTCAAGTATATTGGCTACATTGTCTGATACAATAACCCTTATAGTATTTTCATCAATTTTAACAATATCCTTTATATTTTCCAGTGATTCTCTGTATATTGAAATCCTATCGAGACCCCTGATACTCCCTCTTATTGTATTAAACGTAAATATTACATCTTCTATAATCAGGGGCTGCCCATCATGCCATTTTACTCCTGCCCTTAATTTAAAATCTACACTTTCCGCTCCGTTAAATTTCCAACTTTCAGCTAACAACGGTTTTACGCTCATGTCCTCTCTGAAGGTAACCAGGCCCTCATATAATAAATGATGAATCTGATATAAATCATTATTCCTATTAAATAATGGATTCAGTGTCTGGAATCTGGTAGTAGACACAGTTACTGTTCCACCATCTATCGGGTTTCGGTTTCCTGATGTTTCTTTCCCTGTTTCTCCGTTTATTATGTCAGTATTAGAATTGCAGGCAGTAATCAACAGTAGCACCAATAAGATAATGCTGATACATTTCAAGCTTTTCACTCTAATCCCCCTCGTATATATAGAGTCAATTTCATATAATCTGCCTTATTTATAAATTCTGGTATATATTTTGTAGTCTCTCAAAACCTTTTTTTTATAAATTCTGGTTTCGTTAAAAGGAATTCTATATAGTGTTTTACCGTCTTTACTATACTTCGGATTATTTAACCACTTTTTTACATTTCCGTTCCCTGCATTATATCCAACTACCATTAATTCAATATTATTGCCAAATTCCTGTTTTAATACATTTAAATACCAGGTGCCGAATTGTATATTTAGTTCGGGCTGGAAAAGCATATCTTCAGAATAGCTTGGTATTTCTAATTCCTTAGAAGCCCATTTCCCTGTAATGGGTGCTATCTGCATCAATCCTCTTGCGTTTTTTCTTGAAACTGCGTTGGGGTTGAACCTGCTTTCATTTTTCATTATGGCTAAAACCAAATAGGGATCTATTTCATAGATTTTAGAATATTTTCCAATCAGGTCATGATAATGAATGGGATAGATTGTCCTCATGAGCCACTTTATATTCTGAAATGCAATAATGATGATAATCAATAACAAAATGAATATCAAAAATCTGAGACATCCTCTACCCAAGATCAACATAAACTACAACCACCTAAAAATATTACCCGGTCACCCTTTTCCAGTTTGCCTCTATCTGCGCCCGCAGATGGTCCAAATCTTTTGAATTATCTATAATTTTATGGGCATATTTCTTTTTATGTTCAGGAGACATTTGTGCATCTATGCGTTTTTCAGCTCCATCTCTACTAATGTCTTCTCTTTCAACTAAACGTTCAAATTGTGTTTCCCTCGGTGCAACAACAAGCCAGATTTCTTCAACTAAATACATTAAATTTTGCTCTATTAGTAGGGCTGCGTCTAATACTATGACACAGTCATTATATGTTTCTTTGCACAAATTTATCTCATCAGTAATTTCTTCGACAATATAAGGGAGGGTAATTTCACTTAATTTTCTTAGCTCTTCGGCATTATCAAAAACAATATCTCCAAGTTTTTTGCGATTAAGTTCCCCATTTTCAAGTAAAACTTTTTCCCCAAAATATTCTCTGATTTCATCCAATGCGGGTTTACCCTTTTCTACTATTTTCCTTGAGATTTCATCTGCATCTATAATAATAGCACCCAATTCCCTCAGAATATTTGATACTGTAGTTTTGCCACTAGCAATTCCTCCTGTAAGCCCTATTATGACTGTCATAAAACCACCCCTTAATTTATATCATACCAATTATTGGCGTAAGATATATCTACCTTTAAGGGCACCGACATTTTAACGGCATTTTCCATAGATTCCCGCAACATTTCGGTTACAGCCTCCATTTCATTTTCAGGACATTCTATTAATAACTCGTCATGTACCTGAAGAACCAGTTTGGCTTCAAAATTTCCTTCCTTCAATGCCTTGTATATTTTAATCATGGCAATCTTTATAATGTCCGCGGCGCTCCCCTGGATTGGCGTGTTCATGGCCATACGTTCTCCAAAATTACGAACATTTGAGTTGGATGACCTTAACTCGGGCAGGTATCTTCTTCTATGAAAAATTGTGGAAACATATCCCTTCTCCTCGGCCTCCCTGATAGTGTTTTCCATATAGTGTTTTATAGATGGATATTTTTCAAAATAGCCGTCTATATACTGTTTTGCTCTGTGCACAGATATATCCAGGTTTCGGGATAAACCAAAATCACTTATCCCGTAAACAATACCGAAATTGACTGCCTTTGCGCTGTTCCTCATTCTAGGTGTTACTTCATCCATGGGAACCTTAAATATTTCAGAAGCTGTTCTTTTGTGTATATCTTGGTTTTTTACAAAGGCATCTATTAAATTTTCGTCATTGGCAATATGTGCAAGCACCCGAAGCTCAATCTGGGAATAGTCTGCATCGATAAATACATGCTCCTTTTCACAAATAAACACCTTTCGTATCCTTTTCCCCATATCCAGTCTTATGGGTATATTCTGCAAATTCGGTTCCGTGCTGGATATCCTTCCCGTACTTACAACTGTCTGATTAAAACTGGAATGTATGCGATTTGTAACGGGATTTATAATACCCAGCAATCCGTCTACATACGTGGATTTTAATTTTGAAATTTGTCTGTATTCTGATATTTTGGGAATAACATAATGTTTATCATATAATTTTTCTAGCACTTCCGCATTAGTAGAATATCCTGTCTTTGTCCTTTTTATGGGTGGCAACCCTAATTTATCGAAAAGTACCTCACCTAACTGTTTTGGTGAATTTATATTAAACCGTTCGCCTGTAAGATTATAAATTTCCTCTGTTAACTGTTCTATTTTTTCTCTGAATTCTATTTCCAAATCTAATAGTATATTCTTATCTACCTTAATTCCCCGGAATTCCATAGATGCCAGCACCTCAACCAGGGGCAATTCTATATTATAATAAAGCTCTTCTAAATCCAGATTTTTTAGTCTCTCCCTGACAGAGTGATATATTCCGTTAATAGCTCTGACTTGACTACAAATTAATTTTTTGTGCCCATTTTCGGACGTTTCCCATAAAGAAATTTGGTTTCCTCGCCTATCCAACAAGCCCAATTCACTAGCAATTTCCCGCCCCAAGTATTGTGAAGCCAAATCTTTTAAGTTGTAGCTAGACCTTGCGGGGTCAATCAAATATTCACCTATCATGATATCAAAATGCAGGTTAGATATATTGATACCATAACGATAAAAATGGACAATTTCCTTTTTCAGATCATGGCCTATTTTTTTAACCCTATCATCTTCCAAAATCTCTTTTAAAATACCTAGAAGTCCCTGTTCATCTTTGAAGCTCTTAAAATTTATATAGTATTGTGTGTCCCCTGTAACAGTTGCAGCTAAATGTATTATATCATCTGTTATGATGTTTTTCCCTTCTGTAATTGTTTTCAATGTAATAGTCCCATGTTCTCTTACTTCGTTTATCATGGTTTTTAATTCATCTATATCTGTAACTTCAGATATGTTTTCTTTTGAAGCGGTTTTTGCCATACCTATGTCCCCACCAATTTTATCCGGTTGTTCCATGTCCTTTTCAATCCTGGGAATGAGACTGTTAAACTCATACCGCCTAAACAATTTCATCAACTTTTCATAATTTGCTTCCCGTTTTTTTAATTGATCTAAATTTATACTTATTGGAACATTTGTAACTATAGTAGCTAATTTCTTACTTAAAACTGCTTGTTCTTTGTTGGATTCGACCCTTTCTTTTAATTTCGCTCCTGTGATTTTTTCCGTATTTTGAATCAAATTTTCTATACTTTCAAATTGCTCTAGGAGTTTAACAGCCGTTTTTTCCCCAACCCCGGGAATTCCGGGTATATTGTCAGATTTATCGCCCATTAGCCCCTTCAGGTCTATAAATTGTCCAGGTGTAACCTTATACTCCTCAAGCACCCTCTTGCTATCATATACTTCAAGGTTTGTTATTCCTCTCTTAGTAAATAACACCTTGGTTCTATCAGTTGTTAATTGGAATGCATCTTTGTCGCCGGTTACAATCAGGGTTTCAATACCCTTATTATCGCAATATTCGGATAAGGTACCTATCAAATCATCCGCCTCAAAACCTTCCAGTTCTATTCTGTATATATTAAATGCATCCAGTATTTCCTTTAACGGTTCTATTTGTGCAAACAACTCCGGTGCCATCTTCTTTCTGCCTGCCTTATAATCCGTGAATTCCTTGTGTCTAAAAGTCGGAGCCTTTTTATCAAAGGCTATCCCTATATAATCCGGATTATAATCCTCCATTACCCTGAATAGCATAGTCAAAAATCCGTAGATAGCATTTGTTTGCATACCATCGGTAGTCGACAATGGTGGCAAGGCATAAAAGGCCCTGTTTACCAGACTATTCCCATCTATAATTATTATGCGTTCTTCCATGGATGATTCCCCTTTCCTTTGACATCCTTATTGGGTCGGCAAAATTAAACACTATTTTCTAATTATCTTGTATATCAAAACTATTATACCGGTAACCAGGACCAATACAAGAACTAAACCGAACACCCCATTTAAATTCTTATCATCCAGTAGGCTTTGTATACTTTTATTGTTTATGGTAGATTTTTCACCTTCGTTTGGTTTTTCAGAAGAACCGGTATAATTATAATTTCCTTCACCTTTATCTTTTGCAACATCTCCTCGCATTTCCTTTTCTGAAACATTCCTGTTTGTTTTATCCTCTATCGTCTCATTTTTATCTATCGGCGCCATTTCCAAAGACATAATGGACTTTTCATTATCCCCTTCATCTGAAGTTTCCCCTTTAGCCCTATCGGGCGCAATACCGGCATTCGCATTTTCTTCTTCCTGAACCGCATCATCCGTTACAAAGTGGGGGCTTGACTCCTTATTATGATTCAAGGAATTATTTATTAAGGGCAGGGAAAGAACAAAAATCAGCAACATTGCCGCGATTTTTAACACTCTGTTTTTGTTGGATAAAATTGACTTTGGTTTACGGTTTTTCGCATTTTCCAGCTTCTTGTGCAGTTCATCGGAAAAATGCACAGGAAGTTCAACATCTTCAAGCATGCTCAGGCTTTTCACAATTGTTTTTAAATTTTTAAAAGTGATACCGCAAGCTGTGCATTTTTTAATATGATCTTCAAAATCTGATTTCTCCTCCCCGGAAAGCATATTATCTATATAGGCTGAACCATATGTTTGAAAGTCTTTGCAATCCATGTTATCACTCCTCCCAATCCCTTAGCTTTTCCCCAATTATAGCCTTCAGGTTATTTCTCGCCCTGCTAATTCTAGATTTCACGGTGCCTTCGGGACAGCCCAATATTTGTGCAATTTCTCTATATGAGAAGTGCTCTATATCCCTCAAAACAATAATTTTCCTATAGTTGTAGTCCAATTCTCCAATAGACCTGTGCACTAATTTCTGCACTGCTTTTTTCTCAAACAGCTGTTCCGGTGTGTTTTCATTGTTACTCAGTTGTATTTTATAAGCACCTTCTTCCGTCTCATATTCCTGATCCAGGTATACTATATTAGCTTTTCTATTTTTACGAATAAAATCTATACATGCATTGTTTACAATCGTATATAACCAAGTAGAAAAACTACTTTTCCCCTTGAAATTTTTGATTCCCTTGTATGCCTTTACCAGGGCCTCTTGGGTGACATCATTGGCATCCTCCGGATTCCCCAGCATACGGTATGCAATATTAAATGCTCTTTTTTGATGTTTGGCAATCAGTTGTTCAAAACTTTCTATATTTCCCGCCTTTGATTGCTTAATTAGGGAGACTTCCCGTGAATCCAAAATTTTTCCTCCCTTCTCGGCTCTCCTACTGTATTTGACGTTTTCCTCAGAAATCTGTTCCTTTTTCGATTTTATTCCTTTTTCAATATCAACAATATCAAAAAAAGGGCAAATGTCCAACAACTATTTTTTACATGATCGGTTTTGAGTTTTTTTACTTTTTAGNGGTCTCAAACAACTTAAAACCCATCCTCATTCTTATGGATAGAATATTCAAACATCGGTTTTACTTTCCACCTATGGGGTGAATTTCCATAGGAAAGGAACAGAACACACAGTTAAAAAGTATTGGTTGACATAATAAATAAGCTATGTTAATATCTTCTATGACTGGAGTGTATACCATAACTAATAATATAAGATAAATAAGATACACTGCCGGTGTGTTGGAACTGGCAGACGAGACGGACTCAAAATCCGTTGTCCGCAAGGACGTGTGGGTTCGAGTCCCACCACCGGCACCAATCAGCAGGCAATCCATAATCACCAAACTGTTAAAAACACAGCTTTGTAGATTATGGTTTTTTTATAAGAACAATTTTGTTAATTAAATAATAAATACAGGGGAGAAAACCATGGACTTTAGACAATTAGAAGTATTTCTAGCCATTGCAAAGTTTAAAAATTTTTCTAAAGCAGCAGAACATTTGTACCTTACCCAGCCAACTGTAAGTAACCATCTATCCAATTTGGAAAGAAATCTGGATACCGTCTTGATTAATAGGTCTAAGTCTAACAAGGATGTTTCTTTAACTAAGGCAGGGGAATTACTTTATGATTATGCAATCAACATTATCAATTTGAGGGAAAATGCAAAATTCAGACTGGGTGAATTCAAGGGAAAAATCACAGGTAACATTGAAATAGCATCCAGCACGGTCCCGGAACAATACATCATTCCGGAAATCATATGCGAGTTTAACAAAATCTATCCGGATGTTACCTTTACCATATGCCGCCATGACTCTGCCCAGGTTGTAAAAGGAATTATAGACGGTGAAGTTGATTTCGGTATAGTTGGTGCTAAAATCCCTCACAGCCAATTAGAATACGTAAACCTTGTTGAAGACGAATTGGTCGTTGTTACCCCATATAATGATTCTAACCAAAATACTGACATAAAAAAGGTTGAATTAAAAGATTTATTGAAAGAAAGGTTTATACTAAGGGAAAGGGGATCAGGTACCAGAAGAATAATTGAAGAAAATCTAAAAAAAGAGAACATAAATATAAGCAAACTACAGATTATAGCCTACATCGAAAACACAGAAACAATAAAACAATGTATCAGGAGAGGTCTGGGCATTTCAATATTATCCAAACGTGCAATTAAAGATGAAGTTAAACATAAGTTACTTGATTATATATGCATCAGCGATATTGAACTAAAAAGAAGTTTCTATTTTGTTTATCATAGCCAGAGATTGCCATCCCCATTAGAGTTAGAATTCCAAAAATTTGTTTGCAATTATTTTGCATAATTATGCGGGACAAGACCCCTTCATATAAAAGGGGTCTTTCGCTTTTATATATAAACTAGAAACAAACCAAAAATCCCCCCTGCCCTGCATGTGTTCCGATTACCGGTCCTACAGTTGTTATCAGAACCCGGGCAGGATTAAAACTTTTAATTATCTCTTTCTTTAAAATTTGAGCATCTTTTATACAGTTACAATGAGCTATACTTACCACCTTGTCCTTAAAATCCACATTTTTTTCCTTCATTTTGTCTAGCATAAATCTAATAGCTCTCTTCTTACCGCGGATAGTTTTTAGTATTTTAACATATCCTTGTTCTACGTGTAAAATTGCCTTTAAATTCAGTAAATTAGCAACAGTACCTTTGATTTTTGTCAATCTGCCCCCCTTTACCGCATTTTCCAGGGTTTCTAAATAAACTATAATTTTCATATTGTCCCTGTACTCTTTCAGCTTTTCAACTATTTTTTCCAGTTTAATCCCCTGTTTTACCATTTCACAGGCTTTTAATACCTGCATTCCTACACCGATTGAACCACTCAAGCTGTCAAAAATTTCAATCCTACCATCTACCATTTCTTTTGCCATAATGGCACAATTTACCGTACCGCTCAATTTTGACGAAAGGTGTATAGATAATGTTTCACCGGTTTTTCTAGCCGATTCTCTGAAAACATCTATAAACTTTTGGGGTGAAGGCTGAGACGTTTTGGGAAGAGCCTTTGCAGTTAGCATTTTCTCGTAAAATTGTTCATGGGTCAAATCTACACCATCAATATAACTTTCCCCATCTATTTCAATATTCAGAGGAACAACTATGATATTGTTATCATCTAAAACTTCCCTTGGTAGGTCACAGGAACTATCAGTAATTATTTGCATCCAACATGCCCCCTACAAATTTTTTCTACTTATCATAATAATAGTAATATACATCTCCCCATATTGAAAGGAAAATACCGGAATTTATATCTTTTTGATATTGTTTTTATACGCATAAATAGCAGCCTGAGTACGGTCACTCACATTGNTCTTTTTAAAAATACTTGAAACATGATTTTTCACAGTTTTTTCACTAATAAATAAATGGTTCGCTATCTCCCTATTGTTGAATCCTTCCGCTATCAGTGTTAAAACCTCATATTCCCTTTTTGTTAAGCTGTTAGAACCGGTTTTTTGTTTATCTTTCTCTTCTCTACGATTAAATTCTTTAACCAATTCTGTTGCTAATGTGGGATAAATGTAACTCTCACCCTTGAACACATCCCTAATGGCCTTAATTAGACTTGCGCTTTCCGCATCTTTTAACACATAACCGTTAGCCCCTAAATTAATGGTTTCAAACAAGTATTCCCTATCCTCGTGAAAAGTGAGCATAATCACCTTAATGGTACTGTCCATGTCTTTCAATCTACGTAACGTCTGTATTCCATTTATGTTAGGCATATTAATGTCTAGCAAGATAATGTCCGGCCTGAGCTGCTGGGCTTTTAAAATCGCTTCCTCTCCATCGCCGGCCAATGCTATTACATTTATATCCTCTTCTAACTCTATAAGTTGTTTCAGACCTTGTCTTACTAAGGAATGATCATCTACTATCAAAACACTTATTTTCTTCATTTTTGCCCCCTAAATCTTCATTTGGTATATTAACAATAATTTTTGTACCATGATTAATTTTACTTTTTACTTCAAGTCTTCCATTGAGTAACTCAACCCTTTCCTTCATATTAAACAAGCCGAACCCACCATCAGACCTATCACCGATTTTGAGCCTTTCAGTATCGAAACCCACACCATTATCTGTTATAACCAAGGATAGATTTTTTTCTGTCAATTCTATTTTAATTTTAGCCTTGGTTGCACCTGAATGTTTCTGTATATTATTTAAAGCTTCCTGTATTATCCTGAACAGGGCAACCTTTTTAATTTTATCATCTATGTCTATTTGGGATATTATGATAAAATCAACTTCTATATTAGTGTCATTATAAAAATTGTTAATATATCTTTCAATAGTAGGTACAAGCCCGACATCATCTAGTGCCATTGGCCTTAAATTGTATATAATTTTTCTTATATCCTCAATACTGTTCCTCAAAATAGTCTTTAATTCCTGTATTTCAGTTTTTGCATTGCCGGTTTTCATGTCCAATAGTCGCTCGCATACCTCTGTTTTTATTACAGCATTAGTCAAGGATTGTGCAGGACCATCATGAATGTCCATTGCAATTCTCTGGCGTTCTTCCTCTTGTGCCTGTATAATTTTTTTTCCGAGCATACTCCTTTGGTTGATGTTTTCTAAGGTATCCGATATGTCCTCCAGATCACCACTTAGAAAATCGAACGCCGCTCCTACCTTGGACATAAGATTTTCCGCTCTCTTCAAAATATCCTGTGCATTTCTTAACCTAAGCTCCAAATCTGTCCTTTTTTTAATTAGATTTCTTTCCTCATGTCTTTTTAATGCTAATTTAATTCTTAGGTTATTAGCATTTTCATAGGCGGTTTTAATATCCTCCTCGGTGTACACCGAGAATTCCCTACTCACTCTGGATAGTATCCTTTTGCTTATATTTTCTTTGTTTTCCAATATTTCTACTTCTTCAATTAGAAACCTGATTTTATCCTGTAACTGCTCTAATTCCTCTTTGAGCTTATTACACTCATCCCTTACAGTTTCTAAAATTTCAAAAATTTCTTGTTTACCTTCTTCTATAGCCTTTATAGTTTTTTTTAATATTTCATTGATTTCAGCACTTTTCATATTGATACTTGACATGGTCCCATAAACCCCCAACCATATATATCGAAAAATTTAGATATTATATATAAATTATTCTATATATCATGCAAATTTCCTCTTTTTTCTACATACTTCCGCATATAAAATTCTGGAAACATATATCTCATTAAAAAAAGCAGCCAAGCTGCCTCTTCTGACGTATTTACTGTCTGTTATTTATTTTATAATCACTTAATAACCAGTTTTCCCCATCCTTTTTCATTTCAACTATATATTCTATTTCCTCTTTATAATTGTTCTCGTATCCTTCTATTTCCCATAAAATTGAGGCCTCCAGAACAGCCCCCCGGAAGTTATTTTTGATCACATGAACATCTTGAACCGAGACCCCGGAAATGTCTTCATAAGATGTCGGGACAGACAACATTTGTTCGAACATTTCCATATCTGCTCTAAACAATGGATTAGTGACGACTGTTTCCAATTCTTCTTCCAGTTGGGCCAGGGATGTGTATTGCCCAATTAAATAATTATTCCATATCCTAGCCCTTTCACAAAAAATTCTTTTAACTTGCTTATATAGCTCCTGTTCTGTAGTCTTACCATTATAAGATGCAAAAATAAAGTTATGACACGCAATGACAATAATAAATGTAAAAATAATAAAAACTTTCTTCATGATTTTCCCCCTTTGTTCATACCACTACCCATTCATATATATGATTATAAACAAAAAGGGTTGCAAAATTTAGTTTTTTTTAGTGCATAATAATCTTTTTTCCCAACATATAGTGTCATTTTAGGATAGTGTTCCACAATATGTTGTAGCACCTGATTCTAGTCTCTAATTTGTTCCAGTTCCCTTTTTTCTTCTTCGCTTAAAATATTTTCCGGATCCAAAATAATTATTATGCCGTCCTGTGTTTTACCTATTCCACCAACAATTTTTTGCCCCGAGCCCATTATAATATCCGGTGGCTCTTCTATATCATTATCATTTATAGTTAATACCTGGGAAGCACTGTCTACTAAAAGGCCTATCTGTTTACCATCTAATTCGGAAATTACTATCCTGGTATTTTCGGTTATAACAATCGGTTTAAAATTAAATTTATTATGTAAATTAATAACCGGCACTATATTTCCTCGATAATTAATAATACCCTCGATAAAACCCGGTGAATTCGGCACTTCTGTGCATTTTATATACTCACTTATTTCTTGAATATACATAACACCCACACCATACTTTTCCTTTTCCAATTCGAAAATAACATATTGTTTTCCGGACATATATTTCCCCCCCCATATTAAGGTTCATTGTTTTTTATATATCGATATTATTCTACATAACTATTGAATATCCTGCCGACTGCCGGCTTATCTATTTGCGAATAACTACACTTTTTAATAAAAAATCGCCTTTATTCATCTTCAAGACGCCCGGTAAAGATAAACAAAGACAATTATATGTTACTCCAGATTAAGTTTTAGCCTATTTATAATTTTATGTTTTTTATTTTCCACAAACCTTTTAATAATAATTGTTCCATGTTAATTAACAGGTTCTATACCCGCCCCCTTCATATCGTCCATAGCTCCAAATGCCTGAACCATTCGCATCAAGGAATCCTCCTGTTCCTTGTCAACAAAAGGCCGAACAATTTCCATGATTTCTGATTTGCTCATTTTTTTCTTACCCCTTAAATTATCTATTATTCCCAACACTGATGTCAGTTTTTTGAGTTCAACGGTTTTTTCTTTTGTATCATTTGTTAACAATGATTCAGATATTTCGCCTTCGAGAAATTCACCCAGACCTGCCAACATGTCATATTTTTTATCTTCCGGATTCGGTGTAGCATCCTCCATTTTCAACATTTCAGTTTGAGGCAAATCCAACAGTGTTTTGACTTTGGCAATGATTTGCAATACAATTTCCGCACTGTGAATAATATATTGGTCCTGTGGACTCATATATCCCTTTATCTTATTGAGCAATCTAGATTTTTTATCTAAATCAATTGGATCCATCCCTTGAAAACCCGATTTGCCGGTGTCTTTTCGGCAAACAAAAAGCAAAAATAGAAAAAAAAGCAACCAATTCGATTGAACCTGGGAACCATGTTCCTGCTTTTCCATCATTTCCCCCCTCTCTATTTTGGCCTATTACATAGTATATGTATATTCAATCAAAAAGGTTTTATTAATCTTTAAACTGTCCTAAATAGATCCATTTATTAAGGAATAAGCAAATCAAGTGCCCCCTTTTCAACCCGAAAATCCATGGGGAGCTTTCCGCCCTGTTCACCATCCAGATCTACATATATACTGTCTTCACAGTAAACACTGAAAGCATCCACCTGTGTATATTGTAAATTGGGATGGCCTATATGATTGCCCATTAAGGCCATAAAAAAAATACCTGCCACATCAATAAACTGGCTTTTTTCAACAATGAGCAAATCGAACTTGCCGTCATTGATGTCGGCATCCGGAGCAACATATTTAAAACCGCCTACAGAGGGAGTATTTGCTACTAAAAAAAACAGGATTTCTCTTTCTTCTTCTATATCATTTATTTTCAACATTATCTTTATAGGCTTAAACACTTGCTTTGGCAGTTCCTTGAGTCCCTCTAAATAATATGCAAATTTCCCTAACACAGTTTTTGCTTCGGAAGAAACCCTATATGCCACATCCGTTAGAAGTCCCGCCGCGGCAACATTTAAAAAATACCTATCACCGCCCAGTCCGACGTCTATTTTAGTTGTTTTTTCTTCAGTAATCATTTTAGCAAATTCCTTCATCATCCGCGGAATTTTTAAATAGGTGGCAAAATCATTAACAGTACCTGCAGGATAAATAGCCAATTTAGGTTTAATTTCATTAAGCATTATACCGTTAACAACTTCATTAACTGTACCGTCTCCACCTATTGCTATAACTATATCATATCCATTTTTACAGGCTTCTGAAGCTGCATGTGTAGCATCAAGTTGTGCTCTGGTTGTATGTATACTCACATAAAAATTATTTTCCTCCAATACCTTTGCCAAATCGGGTATATTCCTTTGCACAATTTGCCTTCCGGAATTGGGGTTGCAAATAATCCTAACCCTTTTCACAATAAAGCCCCCCAGCATACGATAAATGATTTTTGGTGAATGTCGCTTTCCATAATATTGTATTTTGAAAGTCAGAAGTTAAGGGTTGGGCACCAAAGATACCCAACCATATCCTGCTATTTTGAGCCTCCTGATTTTTAACCTCCGGCTACCAGCTACAATATAGGTCTGTACACTTCCTTCCCAACTTCTTTATCATTCTTTCCCCTGATTAAATCCTTAACTATGTTACTTATTATAATTATTCCACGTTCGATTTCATCATCATTAACGGAAGCAATGCTCAGTCTAAAATGCCTGTCATCGTTTTGATGAACAAAAAACAAATTACCCGGTGCTATGGCAACATTCTCTTTAATTGCCTCCTCATATAGGTTTCTTGATGAAATTCCCTCCGGCAGTTTAAACCAAAAATTAACCCCACCTTGTGGGTATATAAAATCAACCTCAGGTGGCATGTGTTTTTCAATATTTTTTAGCATGAGGTTAAAAACGTCCCTGTATTTTTCACCCATATACTCAATATGTTCTTTCCAGGTACCTCTTGTAAAGTATATTTCTAATGCTCTCTGCAAAAGTCCTGACGTAGATATATCTGATGAATGCTTAGCAAAAAGCAAATGTTCATAAAACACCGATGGCGCTATTAGAAACCCAAGCCTTAAACCCGGCATAAATATTTTCGAAAAGCTTTTTACATAGATAACTAATTCATTGTTTATGTCCAGGCTTTTCAATGTAGTATTATCCCTAGAATAAAAATTTAAATCACTTAAATAATCATCTTCAACTATATATATTCCATGCTGTTTGCATAAATCAATAATTTTATCCTTTTTATCGCGACTATATGATATGCCCGTTGGATTTTGAAAGTTAGGCATTAAATATAAAAATTTAGGTTTAAAAATACGAATTTTTCTATCCAGATCTTCAATGTCTATACCGTCATCCAGCAGTTTCACATCTACAATTTGAGCTCCCCTGGATTTGAAAGAAGCTATGGCGCCTGTGTAGGAGGGGCTTTCAATGATGACCGCATCGTCATAATTTAACAAAGCTTTCGCAATAATATCTATACCCTGTTGGGCTCCTGATATGATTTGTATGCTTTCAACGTTTGCAAAAATATTATACTCCTGCACATATTTTATCAATGCTTCCCTCAGAGGAAAATATCCTTGGCTCTCCTGGTAATCAAAGGCGTGTCCCCTATCTCTGTCTAAAACTTCATTAAGAGCCTGTTTAAAATCATCCACCGGAAATAGTTCCGACATAGGAGTAGCGCTGGCAAAATTAATCGTGTTTTTTTGAATTTGAATTTGTCCTTGTTCTATAAAAGAAAGAGATCCCAAATTATCTGATATTCCTTGTTCCTCATATGCATATGCAAGTAAATCCGGTGATACATATGTGCCACTTCCCATTTTTTTATATACCAATCCCTCTTGCTCTAAAACATGATATGCATTTACAACCGTAACATTGTTAACGTTGAGGTCCTTTGCCAGTTTGCGTATAGGAGGCAATTTTTCTTCATTGTCCAGTTTTCCACCAACAATAAGCTTTTTTATAGCTTTATACAGCTGAACATATAAATGTTCGCCTTTATCCTTGCATAACTTGATATCATCGAAACTCTCCACCAAATGTTACCTCCATCTAATTGTTTATTTATATTATAACAGTTTTATATATTGTTGCCAAACTGAAAAAAGCCACCCATACCATAACGTGGATGACCTTTAAAATATTCCATTTTATTATCATAATTTTTATTTATTAAGAAACCTGTTTTTTATACACTTTTCAAGAACACTCCATCCTAAATAAAATGCAGGGTAAGGATGAACCCCAAAGTCTTGTAATTACTGATATAATATTACTATAGAACATTGACAATTTGGATAATGTAGGGGGTTTCGTAAACCAACCATTTTGCGAGTAAAATATTATATGTAAATTAGCTCTTCTCCAAAAAAGAAGTGTCAATGTAATTAATAATATTCCAGGTAGACCTGCAGGCTAAATACAGCCTTATGGTGTAGTGGCGAAGTAGATGCGCCTTAAAGAATAAGGATACATCATCAAACTTCTTTAGAAGCTCCATCTATAAAATAGTTGGAGTTATTCACAAAACAAACTGTAAACATCACAATCAATCTCCCCTGTAACGATCAACTAATTTTTGCAGTTCTCTGGCCTGCATACCACTTTCCTCGGCAAAATTTTTGAACGTAGATGCTACCTGTTCGTCATCAGTGTGTTTGGAAAACATTTCGTAATCCCTGACCATTTCTTGTGCATCCAACAGTTTTTTTATAATCATATCCTCCGTATTTAAATCCATTTACTGCACCTCCTTTTGTTGTTGTTTCATTAGATTTTTGTTAAACTGTATGTTAAATAGCAGTTTTATACACTTTTCAAGAACACTCCATCCTAAATAAAATGCAGGGTAAAGATGAACCCCAAAGTCTTGTAATTACTGATATAATATTATTATGGAACATTGACAATTTGGATAATGTAGGGGGTTTCGCAAACCAACCATTTTGCGAGTAAAATATTATATGTGAGTTAGCTCTTCTCCAAAAAAGAAGTGTCA
>JGI24708J26588_10000093_pt1 | contig 63937 bp, 75 predicted proteins | sample BioPla1DNA2_FD_26588 | JGI IMG/M metagenome (IMG submission 26588) | reverse complement strand
GGCGGGGCTGTTACACCTGCTTGCCTACGGTCACGGCCGGCCAGTATAGCGGCAAATTCAGCCTGATTAATTTTTTCCAAGCCGACATCTACCAGTGTTCCTACAAGATTGCGTACCATATGATATAAAAAACCGTTTCCCCAGAACCTAAATTCCAGCATTTGACCTTCTGTATGACAAGATGCCTCGAATATCGTTCTGACAGGATTTTTTGCGTCACCACCGGCGGCGCGAAAGGCTGAAAAATCATGAGTGCCGACTATTAATTGTGCTGCGTTGTTAATAGCTTGTACATTAAGCAGCTTAGGTATGTGCCAGGTATAGTTGCGATAGAACGGATCAGGTAGTTTATTCTGATACACGCGATAAATATAAATCTTACCCTGCGCACTAAAGCGGGCGTTGAAATCAGGCTGCATCTCTTGACCTGATAAAACAACGATATCGTCAGGCAGAATAGATCTGGCTGCTAACGGTATTCTTTCCGCCGGAATTGTTCCGGTAGTTGAGAAACTTACCACTTGGCCGTAGGCATGGACCCCGGCATCAGTCCGGCCGGCGCCTGTTATTTTAAGTTGGTGGCCAAACAGCTTGGCAAGTTTATCTTCAACTGTCTGCTGGATAGTCATGCAGTTTTTTTGACGCTGAAACCCGTGATAGTTTGTGCCGTCATAGGCAATCGTAAGTTTAAGATTGCGTACACTTGTCATATCTAACCACCATAAAACCGTAAGGCTATTAATATAATAAGCAGTACCACCAAAACCCCGCCGGCCAAATAATCGCGGCTAGTAACAGCAAGCTGCTTCATGCGTGTGCGGTTTTCGCCGCCGCGGTAGCACCGGGCTTCCATTGCGGTTGCCAGTTCATCGGCTCGCCGGAATGCGCTGATAAAAAGCGGCACTAATATTGGAACCATATTTTTCGCCCGCTTTAAGATATTGCCGGACTGGAAATCTACACCACGCGCCGATTGCGCCTTAATTATCCGCTCCGTTTCCTCTAAGAGGGTTGGGATGAACCTAAGGGCGATAGTCATCATCATAGCTAGTTCATGGGCTGGAACACCAATCTTTTTTAAAGGCCGAAGCAGCATTTCAATCCCGTCAGTAAGGGCAATGGGCGAGGTTGTGAAAGTCAGTAGCGATGAGATAATGATAAGATATATCAGCCGGGCCGACATCATCAGTCCCTGCCTTAAGCCTTCCTTGGTTATTGAAATTATCCCCCAGGCATACATTTCTGTCCCAGGTGTTGTCAGCATATGAATGCCCAGCGTAAAAGCAACAATAATCCAGAGCGGCTTAATTGATCGCAGTATCAGCTTAAAAGGAATGCGCGAAATTGCTATTGTCATAACGACAAAGGCAGTTAACACCAAGTAACCTAAATAGCTTTGGGCCAGAAAAATACTGCTGATGAAAGTTGTCGTAAGCAAAATCTTGGTACGTGGATCGAGCTTATGCAATGCTGAATTTCCAGGGTAATATTGCCCTAGTGTAATATTAGAGAGCACTAGCCTCGCCTCCTTACCGCAGTGATGATAGCCTCTGTAGCACTTTCTACCGTAAGAATATCGTCATCAACACTAAGCCCGGTTTCTTTCAACCGGCGCATAAAGGCCGTTATATTTGGAATATCAACACCGGCAGATTTAAGTTTATCCCGGCTATTTCTAAATATTTCACGCGGCGCGCCGTTGAGGCTAACTTCACCCTTATTCATTACTATCATGCGCGTAGCCAATTTTGCGACATCTTCCATATTGTGTGAGACTAACACAACAGCGATGCCAGTAGCGTTAAATAACTCCTGGATTTGCTGAAATATTTCATCGCGGCCTTTAGGATCGAGACCGGCGGAAGGCTCATCCAAAATGAGATACTCAGGGTTAAGAGCAATAACCCCGGCAATGGCTACGCGGCGCATTTGGCCGCCGCTCAAATTAAACGGTGAGCGCTTGCTGAAAGTATCAAAATCAAGCCCGACAAATTCCATAGCCTGCTGAACCCGGCGCTCTACTAAATCCTCATCAATGCCTAAATTGCGCGGGCCAAAGGCAATGTCGTCATAGACAGTTTCTTCGAACAATTGGTGTTCGGCATACTGGAATACCATCCCCACTTTACGCTTGGCCTCTCTAGCCTGCGAGGATTTTTTATTAATATCTACTCCGTCCACAGTTATAACGCCTGATGTTGGCTGTAACAGACCGTTTAAGTGCTGAACAAGCGTCGATTTTCCTGATCCTGTGTGGCCGATAATACCAACAAATTCACCTGGCTTAATTTCCAGGTTAATATTTTTAATTGCGATTCGTTCGTAGGGCGTATCAGGCATATACGTATAGGCTACGTTATCTAAAATTATCGACATAGCGCCACCGCCAATTCGTCCTCATTTACAATGCCATCAGGCAAATTGAGCCCTTGGTTTTTGAGGCGATATGCCAAATCGGCTGCTAACGGCACGTCGAGCCCCATGTTCTTTAATTCTTTAGCGTTTCTAAATACTTCATTAGGAGTGCCGCGCATCACGCCCTTGCCTTTATCCACAACTACTACCGTATCTGCTGCGGCTGCTTCTTCCATAAAATGAGTTATATAGACTATAGTCATTTTATCTTCTTTATTAAGCCGACAAACAGTAGTCAGCACCTCTTCACGGCCAACCGGATCAAGCATGGCAGTTGGCTCGTCCAAGACAAGACATTCTGGATGCATCGCAAGCGCGCCAGCAATGGCTACGCGCTGCTTTTGCCCGCCTGATAATAAATGCGGCGCATGATACCGATACTCTGTCATACCGACACTTGCCAGCGCCGTTTCTACACGCCGGCAGATTTCAGCTTGCTCAACACCTAAGTTCTCAGGTCCGAAAGCTACATCTTCCTCAACGACTGCCGCTACTATCTGATTGTCTGGGTTTTGGAAAACCATCCCTACTGTCTGTCTAATCTGCCATAGATGTTCGGCTACTGTTGTGTCCAGGCCTTTTATGCGGCACTTGCCGGCAGTGGGCAGCAAAAGGGCATTCAAATGCCTCGCCAGTGTTGATTTGCCTGACCCGTTTGTGCCAATAACTGCGACAAATTCACCTTGACTTATTGTAAGATTTATATTATCAAGTGCCTTAAACTCCCCACCTTCAGGTGTCTTGAAGGAGTGACACAAATTTTCAATACTGATAAACTCTCCCATGCGCAATACCTCATTTTAAGAGTTCTATAAATAATCTCCTATGAACCTTGAACCTTTTAACCGGAAACGGATTTATTATTTCAATTATCATAAAAAAGGCGACCACATGGCCGCCTTTTTTGCATTACACCAGTTCTAATATTGCCATAGGCGCAGCATCGCCGCGGCGTGGTCCCAGTTTTAGGATACGGGTGTAACCGCCTTGACGATCAGCATATTTAGGTGCAATTTCGTCAAATAATTTTTTTACAACTTCTTCATCCATGAGCTCTGCTAAAACTTGACGGCGAGCATGCAGATCGCCACGCTTAGCCAAGGTAATCATTTTCTCGGCAAGACCGTTGATTTCTTTGGCTTTAGCCTCGGTTGTTTCAATTCGCTCGTGTTGAAAGAAGGAAGTCAAAATGCTGCGAAACAGCGCTTTTCTTGCGCTAGTGTCACGTCCTAACTTTCTGTAGGCCATACTCTTCCCTCCCCTTACTCCTCGTATTCTGTCAGTGATAACCCAAGTTCGTGCAACTTTTTCTTGACTTCGTCAAGGGATTTGCGGCCAAGGTTACGCACTTTCATCATGTCTTCTTCTGTTCTTTGGACAAGTTCAGCGACGGTATTAATACCGGCCCGCTTCAGGCAATTATAGGAACGCACCGAGAGATCCAAATCTTCAATAGTCATTTCCATTGTTTTTGAACCGCTCTCTTCAGGCGCCTCGGTAAAGGTTCCTTCAGCGCCGTCTTCTTCCGGAGGGCTCCCGGCCATGTTTTGAAACAGCTTAAGATGAGCCACCATAATACCTGCAGCCTTACTAACTGCCTCTTCGGGTCTCATACTGCCGTCAGTCCATACTTCCAGCGTTAATTTGTCGTAATCTGTAACGTTACCGACACGCGTATCCGTAACCTGGTAATTAACTCTTAGAATGGGTGAAAAAATGGAATCGACAGGGATGACCCCGATAACATGATCAGGTCTCTTGTTCTTATCAGCCGGTACATAACCGCGGCCGCGTTCAACAGTAATTTCCATATTGAGCGTGCCGCCGTCAGCGACAGTCGCCAAATGCAGTTCGGGATTTAGAATTTCAATATCTGGCCCGGTGACTATGTCACCTGCAGTGACTTCGCCTTCGCCGGTCCACTCTACCCGTAAGACTACTGTTTCATCAGTGTATGATTTTAGGCACAATTCTTTCAAGTTCAAAATAATGTCGGTAACGTCTTCCCGAACACCCGGAATAGTGGAAAATTCGTGGAGCACGCCGTCAATCTTGACAGATGTTACAGCTGCGCCGGGCAGTNACGACAAAAGAATACGCCGCAGGCTGTTGCCCAGGGTAGTACCATAGCCGCGCTCCAAAGGCTCGCAGACAAATTTGCCGTAACGGCTGTCTTCACTTACTTCCACTACTTCGATCTTCGGTTTTTCGATTTCGATCATTCTGGAAAGACCCTCCTCTTTGCGCACTACTAAGTTACGCTATACCCACGGCTGAGGGTGTATTATCTGGAGTACAATTCAACGATAAGATGCTCTTGAATCGGGGTATCAATTTCCTCGCGGGTGGGGTAGCGCAGTACTTTACCGCTCATATCTTGCGCTGATACTTCCAGCCAGGCTGCAACAGTCTTATGACCGGCGTTTTCAGCGATTTCCTTGATTAAAGGTGACTCTTTGCTAGCTTCAGCCACAACAATGAGATCGCCTGGTTTTACCAAGTAAGACGGAATGTCTACACGACGACCGTTTACCAGGAAGTGGCCATGACGTACAAGCTGTCTGGCTTGGGTACGGCTGCCTGCAAAGCCCATTCGGAAAACTACATTGTCCAGTCTTCTTTCGAGCAGAACAAGCAGGTTCTCGCCAGCAATACCTTTTTGACGTTCAGCTTTATCAAAGTATGCACGGAATTGACGTTCCAGGATACCGTAAACACGGCGTGTTTTTTGTTTTTCTCTAAGCTGTAAGCCGTATTCAGAAACTTTCTTACGGGCTTGGCCTTGACCATGTTGGCCAGGCGCATAGCCACGTTTGGAAAATGCGCATTTATCGCTATAGCATCTATCGCCTTTTAGGTACAATTTAGCACCTTCGCGGCGGCATTGTCTACAAACAGGTCCAATATATCTTGCCATTCTCGTTAAACACCTCCCAAAATCCTATTATACTCTTCTCCGCTTAGGCGGACGGCAGCCATTATGCGGGATTGGTGTAACGTCTTTAATAAGATTTACTTCCAAACCAGCTGCTTGCAGAGATCTAATTGCGGCTTCACGACCGGATCCAGGTCCTTTTACATAAACCTCGATTTGTTTCAGGCCATGTTCCATTGCCGCTTTTGCAGCAGTTTCAGCTGCCATTTGCGCAGCAAACGGTGTGCTTTTACGCGAACCTCTGAAACCAAGTCCGCCGGCACTTGCCCATGACAGGGCATTACCTTTAGTATCGGTAATTGTAACAATTGTATTATTGAATGTTGAACGAATATGGGCTACGCCAGATTCGATATTTTTACGTTCTCTTCTTTTCGGTTTAACAACTCTTTTTGCTACCAACTTTACGTCCCTCCTTTACGCTTTATTTCTTTTTCTTACCGCCGACTGTTCTCTTCGGACCTTTACGCGTACGGGCATTGGTTTTTGTGTTCTGACCGCGTACAGGAAGGCCCATGCGGTGACGTCTTCCACGATATGAACCGATTTCGATAAGCCGCTTAATGTTAAGTGACTCTTCACGGCGCAGGTCGCCTTCGACTTTGTAATTCTTGTCGATGTACTCACGCAGTTTAGAAACTTCTTCCTCGGTTAAATCGCGAGTCCGCGTATCAGGATTGATCCCGGTAGCAGCTAATATTTGCTTTGAAAAAGTAAGGCCGATACCAAAAATATATGTCAAAGCGATTTCAATTCGTTTATCACGAGGTAAATCTACCCCGGCAATACGTGCCATCTATTGTCCACCCCCCTAATCTCTAGCCTTGTCTTTGCTTATGTTTGGGATTCTCGCAAATTACCATTATATTTCCTTTGCGCTTAATTACCTTGCATTTCTCACAAATGGGCTTGACCGAAGGTCTCACTTTCATTTGCTATGCCCTCCTTTTTGTGATGCGGCTCCTCAGCTGCCGCAAGTAGCTATTTGAAACGGTAGGTAATACGGCCGCGCTTTAAGTCATATGGCGTAAGTTCTATAGTGACTTTATCGCCAGGTAAAATGCGAATGAAATTCATGCGGATTTTACCTGAAACATGCGCCAGTACGACGTGCCCGTTTTCCAGCTCTACCTGGAACATTGCATTGGGCAGAGCCTCGATAACCGTACCTTCAACCTCGATTACGTCTTGTTTGGACACGAGTATCTCCCTCCTCGTCCGCTTCTCACATATTATCCGGTGCACACAAAGATGTGATGGTGCGGCGAATGTCTTCGTCAGTCACCTGAGCGCCGGTTTTCAGCGTTTCCGCCACATCTTTTGCAATAGAATTTAGAACATTTATATGCCGGATATTCTTCTTCTTGGGTTTGGCAGCACTGCGTTCTTTGCCGTCAGTGAGCAAAACATAGTTTGGTTCGATAAAACCGATAACCATATAGATATGGTCGGTGTCTCGCCCGGCGACGCTTTTAACAAGCTGGCCAATCTCTATTCTCCGTAACGACACTGATGTGCCTCCTACAACTTGGTCAAAATCTCCGGCTTATCACCTGTAATGGCAATGGTATGTTCAAAGTGGGCTGAACGTTTGCCATCAAGTGTAACAACTGTCCAGTTATCACTCAGCGTTTTTACCTCATGTGTGCCCAGGTTTATCATCGGCTCTATTGCAAGTGTCATACCGGATTTTAAGCGTGGGCCGCGACCGGGATTCCCGTAGTTGGGTACCTGAGGATCTTCATGCATACTCCGGCCGATGCCGTGCCCGACATAGTCGCGCACAACACCAAAACCAAACTTTTCGGAGTACGTCTGAATTGCATGGGATATGTCATATAGACGATTGCCGGCAATAGCTTTTTCAATTCCCTGATAAAGTGACTGTTCGGTAACATCTAACAGTTTTTGAACTTCATCATCAATCTGGCCGACGCCGACAGTAATTGCCGCATCACCATTATAGCCATTTATAAGTGCGCCAACGTCAATACTAACATTATCTCCATTTTTTAACTTTCTTAGTCCTGGGATACCATGAACGACCTCTTCATTTACAGAAGCGCAGATACTCCCTGGGAAACCGTTGTATCCTTTAAAAGTAGGAACAGCGCCACGTTTCGTTATATATTCTTCGGCGATTCTATCCAGTTCCAGTGTTGTTACTTCCGGTTTAACCGCTTTCTTAAGTTCCGCCAAAGTTTCAGCTACGATTTTACCCGCATCACGCATATAAGAAATTTCCCTGTCTGACTTAAGGATTATCATACTTACGCGCCTCGCAGACTACCAATAATATCTTCCAATACTTTTTCAATTGGCTGGCGTCCGTCGATTTCGGTGTAAAGACCTTTATCTTGGTAGTAGTTAATTAACGGTTCTGTCTGAGCGCTATAGACATCCAAACGCTTTTTGACCGTATCTTCCCGATCATCATCACGCTGATAAATTTCGCCGCCGCACTTGTCACATTTGCCTTCAATACTTGATCTATTGAAAACAACATGGTAAGTTGCGCCGCAGGCCTTACAGATTCGCCGTCCGGTTATCCGACTTATTAAATCTTCAGCCGGAACAGTGATGTTAATAACCCGGTCAAGGGTTATGTCAAGGTCTGTGAGCGTAATGCTAAGAGCATCTGCCTGCTCGGCAGTACGGGGAAAACCGTCTAAAATAAAACCTGCTTTGCAGTCTGGTTTAGCCAGGCGCTCTTTTACAATCCCGATAGTTACTTCATCAGGTACGAGCTGCCCGGCATCCATGAATGCTTTGGCCTTCTTACCCAGTTCAGTCTGATCCTTGACTGCTGCTCGAAACATATCACCAGTCGAAATGTGGGGAATGTTAAACCTTTTTACTAATTCAGCCGCCTGAGTGCCTTTTCCGGCCCCAGGAGGCCCCATCAGTAGGATATACATGACAGCTAACCTCCCTATTTCATAAAGCCTTGATAGTGCCTCATCAATACGAGTGCTTCTATTTGTTTCATAGTATCAAGGGCCACGCCTACCACAATTAACAGGGCGGTGCCGCCAAAATATACCCCTTGAATGTTAGTTGCCCACGCAACAAAGTTTGGCAATATCGCAATCAGCGCCAGGAATATTGCACCGGCAAGGGTAATTCTGGTCATAACGCGGTCCAAATAATCGGCGGTTGGTTTACCGGGCCGGAGACCTGGAATGAAACCACCGTGCTTTTTCATGTTCTCTGCCATATCCGATATGTTTAAGGTAACCGCAGTATAGAAGTAAGTGAAGAAGATAATAAAGAGCGCATACAGAGATGTCTGCAGCGGTGTTCCCCACTCAAACCAGCCTGCCACCGTTTTTACCCAGGACACATCAATAAACTGGGCAATAGTTACCGGAAACATTAGCACGGATGACGCAAAGATTATCGGAATAACACCCGCTTGATTGACTTTAAGCGGAATATGGGTGGAATGACCACCATACATTTTACGGCCAACAACGCGTTTCGCATATTGAACAGGAATACGGCGCTGACCTTGTTGGATAGCAATTACGAAAACAATCATCGCTACCGCAATTATCGTGAACAGTAAAACATTAAACCAACTAATCGTACCTGCTGAAACGTATTGATAAATCTTATAAATACCGCTTGGCAGGCTCGATACGATACCGGCGAAAATGATAAGTGAAATACCGTTGCCGATACCTTTCTCTGTAATTTGTTCGCCTAACCACATCAAGAATGTAGTTCCGGCCGTCAAAGATAAAGCAATTAGCAGATATGAGCCAATGCTCGGATTAATAACAGCTACTTTTAACCCTAAAGCCATACCTATCGCCTGAATAAAACCTAGCAACACTGTGCCATAGCGGGTGATCTGGGTAATCTTCTTTCGCCCTTCTTCGCCTTCTTTGGCCCACTGCTCAAACTTCGGTACTACAACCGTTAAAAGCTGCATGATAATAGAAGCATTGATATAGGGCGTAATACTCATTGCGAATATTGAAAACTTGCTCAGCGCACCGCCGGAGAACAAATCTAAGAGGCCAAACAAGTTGCCTGAGGTGAAGAGTTGTTCAATTACTGCGGCGTTTACCCCAGGGACGGGGATATGGGTACCGAACCTGAATACTACGAACATAGCCAGGGTGAATATAACCTTTTGTCTGAGCTCAGTTATCTTGAGTATGTTGGACAGGGCTGAAAGCACCTAGATCACCTCAACTTTTCCGCCCGCAGCTGTAATTTTCTCAACTGCCGACTTGGTGAAACCGTTAGCTATTACGGTTACAGATTTAGTCAGTTCGCCATTACCCAATATACGTACACCGTCAAGCACGTTTTTTAAGATTCCGGCTTCAATAAGCGCAACCGGATCGATAACAGCGCCGTCTTCAAAACGGTTAAGCTGCTCTACGTTAACTTCAGCATATTCTTTGGCATGTATATTAGTAAAACCGCGTTTAGGAAGTCTGCGGTAAAGTGGCATTTGGCCGCCTTCAAATCCTGGACGAACCCCACCACCTGCACGAGCATTTTGACCTTTATGACCTTTGCCTGCAGTTTTGCCAAGACCAGATCCTATTCCCCGGCCAACGCGAGTACGAACTTTCTTCGAACCGGGTGCTGGAGCTAAATCGTGTAATTTCATAGTAGCACCTCCTTACTAGTCTTGTACTTCTTCTACCTTAACCAGATGTTCTACTTTACGAATCATACCCCGGATTACGGGAGTATCATCTTGTACAACTGAACTATTTGTTTTTCCTAAACCCAAAGCCTTTACAGTAGCACGCTGGTCTTCAGGTCTGCCGATCAGGCTTCTGGTAAGGGTGATTTTGAATTTTGCCATGATGTTACCTCCTTAGCCCAAAAGTTCCTGAACAGTTTTACCACGAAGTGCAGCAACCTCTTCAGCCCGTTTCAGCTGTTCCAGACCTTTGAAAGTAGCGCGCACCATGTTGTTAGCATTTGATGATCCTAAGGATTTAGTCAGAATGTCGTGAATACCTGCAAGCTCAAGTACGGCACGAACAGGACCGCCTGCTATAACACCAGTACCTTCTGAGGCCGGCTTCAAGAGCACTTTGCCTGCGCCGAAAATGCCGGTAATTTCGTGAGGAATAGTAGTTCCAACAATAGGAATCTTAATAAGATTCTTCTTAGCATCTTCAACACCTTTTCTGATAGCTTCAGGAACTTCAGATGCTTTGCCTAAACCGTAGCCGACATGACCATTTTCATCACCAACAACCACTAAAGCGCTGAATGAGAAACGGCGTCCGCCTTTTACAACCTTTGCAACTCTATTAATAAATACAACTTTTTCTTTAAGTTCAAGAGTTGAGTAATCAATTCTGGCCATTACCTTACCTCCTTTTCCTAGAATTTCAGCCCTGCTTCACGTGCTGCTTCTGCAAGCTGAGCTACGCGACCATGGTAGATATATCCGCCGCGGTCAAATACTACTTGATTGATTCCTTTTGCCAATGCCCGTTTAGCGATAGCCTCGCCAACGACCTTAGCTGCTTCGATATTTCCACCGTATTCAACGGATTCACGAATGTCTTTATCCATTGTGCTGGCTGCTACAAGCGTAGTGCCTGACACATCGTCGATAATTTGCGCATAGATGTTGCTTAAGCTGCGAAATACATTCAGGCGTGGTCTTTCAGCAGTGCCAACGACTTTACGGCGCATTCTGTAATGACGCTTTTGGCGTGCTGCGTTCTTGTTATCCTTACGAAGCAAGGTATTCACTCCTTTCGCTTAAATCTTACTTCTTACCTTTACCGCCGGCTTTACCAACTTTGCGGCGAACGCGTTCGCCCTCGTATCTAACACCTTTACCTTTATAAGGTTCCGGTTCTCTAAAGCCACGAACTTGAGCGGCCAATTGCCCAACAACTTCTTTATCGATACCCGATATAACGATTTTGTTGGGAGCTGGAACGTCAATTGTGACACCTGCGGGCGGTACAACTTCAACCGGATGTGAAAAACCAAGAGTCAATCCGAGTTTAGTACCTTGTTTAGCTGCCCTGTAACCTACGCCAACGATTTCCAACGTCTTTTTAAAACCTTCAGTTACTCCGACAACCATGTTTGATATTAATGTACGGGTTAAACCGTGCAGTGATCTGTGTTCTTTTTCATCGGAAGGCCGTTTCACAAGGATAGTGTTATCTTCAATTTCAATAATCATTTCCTTGGGAAGTTCACGAGTTAGCTCGCCTTTAGGGCCTTTAACCGATAGCACATTGCCATCCAGCTTTACTGTTACACCAGCAGGGATAGCAATCGGCATCCTACCAATTCTCGACATATGTGCACCTCCTAGCTCAAAAAAGTCAACTTACCAAACGTAGGCCATTACTTCGCCGCCAAGACCCTCTTTACGAGCTTGCTTGTCAGTCATGATTCCTTTCGAAGTCGAAATGATGGCAACTCCAAGACCACCAAGTACGCGAGGAATTTGATCATTCTTTGCATACACACGAAGTCCCGGTTTGGAAATACGCTTAATGCCTGTGATTACTTTTTCACGATTGGGTCCATATTTTAAAGATATCCGCAATACACCCTGCTTATCGTCTTTAATTAATTCGTAATCTTTGATAAAGCCTTCATGTTTCAACATTTCAGCAACAGCCTGCTTAATTTTAGAGGCCGGTATTTCTACTTTATCGTGATAAACCGAATTAGCATTGCGAATACGGGTTAGCATATCAGCAATTGGGTCGGTCATTACCATTGAACATACCTCCTTCCTGTTTCTACCAGCTAGCTTTGGTAACCCCTGGTATGGCACCTTTGTAGCTCAGTTCTCTAAAGCAAATACGGCACATTTCGAATTTACGAAGATAGCCATGCGGACGTCCGCAAACTTTACATCTATTGTAACGACGTACTTTAAACTTCGGTTCTTTGGCCCATTTTTGAATCATTGCCTTTTTGGCCACAACTGTCCCTCCTTTACGCGCTGAATGGCATTCCCATAAGTTTCAGTAATTCGCGAGCCTCTTCATCGGTTTTCGCATTGGTAACGATGATGATATCCATACCACGAATTTTATCGATTTTATCATAATCGATTTCAGGGAATATCAGTTGCTCTTTTACCCCTAAAGTATAGTTGCCGCGACCGTCAAATGCACGCGGGCTTACGCCACGGAAGTCGCGTACACGGGGCAGCGCAATGTTGAACAGCTTATCAAGGAAAAAGTACATGCGCTCTCCGCGCAGGGTAACTTTCGCCCCAATCGGCATACCTTCACGAATCTTAAATGCTGCAATCGACTTCTTCGCGCGGGTTATAACAGGCTTTTGACCAGAGATTTGGGTCATGTCAGCTACTGCGGCGTCAAGCACTTTCGGGTTGCCGACAGCTTCACCCACGCCCATGTTCAGAACGACTTTTTCAATCTTAGGGATTTCCATTACGTTTGCGTAGCCAAACTTTTTCATTAAAGCAGGAGCTACTTCATTTAGATATTTTTCTTTTAATCTGTCCATGCGGTAGTTACCTCCTTTCCGCGCGATTATTTATCTTTATCAACGATTTCGCCACAGTGTTTGCAAGTTCTAGCCATTGCTCCGCTAGCCAGAGGAGTCTTCTTAATACGGGTTGGCTTATTGCACTCTGGGCACACCAGCATAACTTTAGCCGAGTTAATCGGCGCTTCTTTTACGATGATGCCGCCTTGAGGAACTGACTGGCTTGGTTTGGTATGACGTTTTACTTTGTTAACGCCTTCAACGACAACTTTGCCTTTCTTGGGCATAGCTTCGATAACTTTGCCTTTTTTGCCTTTATCCTTACCGGATAAAACAACTACATTGTCGCCCTTCTTAACATGCAGTTTATTAACTAGCATTCCGGACACCTCCTACCTTAGATTACTTCCGGTGCCAGCGAGATAATCTTCATATAGTCTTTTTCACGCAGTTCTCTCGCTACTGGCCCAAATATACGTGTACCGCGGGGGCTTTTATCTTCTTTAATAATTACTGCAGCATTCTCGTCGAAACGGATATATGAACCGTCCGGACGGCGTAGACCCTTGCGGGAACGAACGACTACTGCTTTAATTACGTCGCCTTTCTTGACCACGCCACCGGGTGTTGCACTTTTAACAGAAGCTACGATGACATCTCCGATGTTGGCATATCTGCGGAACGAACCGCCCAATACCCGTATGCACATAATTTCTTTAGCACCAGTATTGTCAGCAACTTTCAGCATTGACTGCTGTTGGATCATTCTTATCCCTCCTTTGTAGCCGATCCAGTCCTATTTTGCTCTTTCAAGAATCTCCACGACTCTCCAGCGCTTATCTTTAGACAGCGGACGAGTTTCCATAATTTCAACAGTGTCGCCCTCACGACATTCATTCTGCTCATCATGGGCTTTAAACTTAACAGTATTCTTTATAGACTTGTTATACAGCGGATGACGTACGAGACGCTCTACAGCTACAACAACCGTCTTTTCCATTTTATTGCTAACCACTTTACCTATACGGGTTTTACGCTCATTTCTTTCGCTCACGTCCTATTTGCCTCCTTCCGTTCTTACTATCTTTTATCCTAAGAACGAATATTACGCCTTGCGGCTTTTCAGTTCCTGCTCACGCTGGATAGTCTTTACGCGGGCAATGGTCTTTTTGACTTCTTTGATCCGCATTGGATTTTCCAGTTGGCCGGTAGCAAGCTGGAATCTGAGGTTAAATAACTCGTCTTTGAGTCCAACAAGCTTTTGTGCAAGCTCGCTTGCGCTCATATCGCGAATGTCTTTAGCCTTCATTTACTTCACCACCCACTTTATCTTGCGCCGCAACTGTTTGTTCCTTAGTAACAAACTTGGTTTTGATCGGAAGTTTGTGAGCGGCAAGTCTCATAGCTTCTCTAGCTAGTTCTTCGCTTACTCCATCCATTTCGAACATAACGCGGCCTGGCTTAACTACAGCTACCCAGTATTCGGGTGATCCTTTACCGCTACCCATACGAGTTTCGGCAGGTTTTGCAGTAACCGGCTTATCAGGGAATATTTTAATCCAGACTTTACCGCCACGTTTGATATAACGAGTCATAGCAATACGGGCTGCCTCAATCTGGCGGTTTGTAATCCAAGCTGGCTCTAATGCGACAAGACCGAATTCGCCATGCGATACGGTATTGCCTCGATTAGCTTTGCCTTTCATACGTCCACGAAACTGTTTACGGTGTTTTACTCTTTTCGGCAGTAGCATTACTTTTCGCTCCCTTCCACGGCAGCAGCGGTTTTCTTCGCTTCAGGCAGAACCTCACCCTTATAGATCCAAACTTTTACACCGATACGGCCGTAGGTGGTGTGAGCTTCAGCAGTGCCATAATCAATGTCGGCTCTTAAAGTGTGAAGAGGAATACTTCCTTCGCGATAGCTTTCGGAACGGGCAATTTCAGCTCCGCCCAAACGACCGCCGACCATTACTTTAATTCCTTTAGCGCCCATTCTCATGGTACGGCTAACGGATTGTTTCATCGCCCGACGGAAAGCAATACGTCTTTCCAATTGAGATGCGATATTTTCAGCAACCAGGGTTGCATCTAGTTCAGCTTGTTTTACTTCAACGATATTTATATCAATATGCTTATCTGAAAGTTTTTTCAAACCGGCTTTAAGTGCTTCAATACCTGAGCCGCCGCGGCCGATTACCATACCAGGCTTAGCAGTATGGATATTAATTTTAACGCGATTAGCAGCCCGCTCTATTTCAACTTTAGAAATACCGGATGTGAAAAGCTTTGCTTTAATATATTTACGGAGTTTTAAGTCTTCATGCAGATTTGCTGCATAGTCTTTGTCAGCATACCACTTGGCATCCCATGTTTTAATAATACCAAGACGCAGACCATGCGGATTAACTTTTTGACCCACTTTTGTTTCCCTCCTTCACCAGTTATCTTTCTTTTACAACAAGGGTTACGTGACTGGTGCGCTTTAAAATTTTAAATGCTTGGCCACGTGACCGAGGATGAATGCGCTTAAGTGTCGGTCCTTGGTCAACATATGCAGCAGCAACATAAAGTTTGTCAGCATTCATGTCATAATTATGCTCTGCATTGGCTACCGCCGATTTAAGCACTTTTTCTAAAACTTCAGACGCAACTTTCGGCGTATGTTTCAAAATAGCAAATGCTTCTCCGATATTCTTACCGCGGATAAGATCAATAACAATACGGACTTTGCGCGGTGCAATGCGGATGTGTCTAGCAACTGCTTTGGCTTCCATATATTAGCCTCCTTTCAGCGACTATCTCAGTGAGGTGGATCTTTCTGATCCGCTGTGACCTTTATAGGTACGGGTCGGTGCAAATTCGCCCAATTTGTGTCCTACCATGTCTTCGGTAATATATACCGGTACATGTTTACGTCCGTCGTGAACGGCAACTGTATGACCAACAAAGCTGGGGAGAATTGTCGAGCTGCGGGACCAGGTCTTAATAACTTTCTTCTCATTCTTTTCGTTCATGGCTTCTATCTTTTTAAGCAAGCTTTCATGCACATAAGGTCCTTTTTTAATTGATCTGGACACTGTACAGCCTCCCTTCGATCATTGCTTATTTTAAGCCGCCATTATTTCAGGCCGGCTTAAATAAACAATTACTTTTTATTACGGCGTTTAACAATAAGCTTATCTGAAGCTTTTTTCTTACGGGTTTTAGCCCCCATAGCAACTTTACCCCAAGGAGTAACAGGATGTTTACGACCGACAGGTGAACGACCTTCACCACCGCCATGCGGATGGTCAATCGGGTTCATAGATACACCGCGGTTTGCAGGACGAACGCCCAACCAACGTGCACGACCGGCTTTGCCGATAGTGATGTTTTCATGCTCCAGATTGCCAACTTGGCCGATTGTAGCTTTACAGTTTACATGAACTTTGCGAAGTTCACCGGAAGGCAGTCTAAGAAGTGCATAATCGCCTTCTTTTGCCATCAACTGAGCGCCAGCACCGGCCGAACGAACCATTTGGCCGCCTTTGCCGATTTTCATCTCAATGTTATGAAGCAATGTACCAACCGGAATGTTTTTAAGCTGCAGAGCGTTGCCGACTTTAATATCAGCCTCTGGACCACTCATAACGGTGGTTCCTACTTTNAGTCCTTCCGGAGCTAAAATATAACGTTTTTCACCATCAGCATAATTTAAAAGGGCAATCCGAGCAGAACGGTTAGGATCATACTCGATAGTGGCAACTTTTGCGGGAATACCGTCTTTGTTTCTTTTAAAATCAATAATTCTATACAGACGCTTATGACCACCGCCTTGATGGCGTACAGTCATGCGGCCCTGCTGATTCCGTCCGCCATGCTTTTGAAGTCTTTCAACAAGCGAGCGTTCAGGTTTATCAGTAGTAATTTCGTCGAAACTAGCTACTGTCATGAATCTTCGGCCAGCAGAATACGGCTTGAAGCTTTTTACTGCCATAAGAGCTCCTCCTTCTTCTCTAATTTAAGGCTACACACCTTCAAAGAACTCAATACGTTCGCCGGGAGCCAGTTTAACAATGGCTTTTTTATAGTCCGGACGCTTGCCTTGGGTACGGCCCATGCGCTTGGTCTTGCCCATAACCCGAATAGTGTTAACGTCGAGAACTTTTACTTTGAAAACTTGTTCTACCGCTTGACGAATCTCAACCTTGTTAGCTTTGAGCGGAACTACAAAAGTATATTTGTTATCCTCCATCAAGCTAGCGGTTCTTTCAGTAATAAGCGGACGAATCAGTACGTCACGTGGATTTTCCATTATGCAAGCACCTCCTCAATTCTGGAGATTGCATCTTTTGTAATGAAGATTTTATCATGATACAAAAGATCATATACGTTCAGACCAGCGGAAGTAGTTGCTTTAACCCCAGGAATGTTGCGAGATGATTTCTCAACATTTTCAAGTGTTTCAGCGGTAACAATTAAAGCTTTGTTATCAGCTGCATCAAAATCAGCCATCATTTTAACCACATTTTTTGTTTTAGGAGCGTCGAAGTCGATATTTTCAACAACAAACATTTCTCCACCTTCAACTTTTGCGGTTAAAGCCGATTTAAGAGCCAAACGGCGAACCTTACGCGGCATGCTGAATGCATACGAACGGGGCTGCGGTCCGAATATCGTACCACCACCTACCCATAATGGTGAACGAATGCTGCCTGCACGAGCACGGCCAGTGCCTTTTTGTCTCCAAGGCTTTCTGCCACCGCCGCGAACAAAACCTCTTGTCTTAGTTGCAGCTGTGCCTTGACGTTGGTTTGCAAGCTGCATAACAACTGCTTGATGCAGTACAGCTTCATTTACTTCTACGCCAAAAACGTTATCATTTAACTCCATTTCACCGGATTTTTTACCGGTGATATCATATACTGCTACTTTCGGCATATAGCACATCCTCCTTTCGATGTTCGAAATCAGCCGAACCTATTTTTTAGGCTTTACGGTACTTTTTATAACAACAAAGCCGCCTTTTGGTCCGGGAACTGCGCCTTTGATAAGCATTAGGTTACGTTCAGCATCTACTCTTACAATGCTTAGACGTTGAATAGTAACACGATGAGCGCCCATACGGCCAGGCAATTTTTTGCCTTTAAATACTTTACCGCCACCGCCGCTAGTCATAGGTCCGATTGAACCTGGCTCACGATGCGATTTCGAACCGTGGCCCATTGGTCCGCGTCTAAAGTTATGCCGTTTAATACCGCCGGCAAAGCCTTTACCTTTTGCAGTACCAACTACATCGATCAGTTCACCTGCACTGAAGGTGTCAACACCAATGGTTTGGCCGACAGTGAACTCAGGCGCGCTGGGCAGACGCATTTCGCGGATAAATTTCACAGGTTTTACACCTGCTTTGGCGAAATGTCCTTTTTGCGGTTTGGTAACCTTTTTATCTTTAACAGTGCCAAAACCTAATTGCACCGCATTATATCCATCAGTTTCAACAGTTTTGTTTTGCACTACTACATTCGGGCCGGCCTCAATTACTGTAACCGGAATTACTTTGCCTTCTTCAGTAAAAATTTGAGTCATACCAAGCTTTTTACCTAAAATTCCTTTTGCCATTATCGCCACCTCCTCCTACAGCTTGATTTCGATATCCACACCAGCCGGAAGATCCAGACGCATCAGGGCATCAACCGTCTTGGATGTGGGTTCAAGAATATCGATTAGACGTTTATGAGTGCGCATCTCGAACTGTTCCCGAGAATCTTTATTAACATGCGGCGAACGCAGGATAGTAAAGATATTCTTTTCGGTTGGAAGCGGAATTGGCCCGGAAACTAACGCGCCAGTTCTTTTGGCGGTTTCTACGATTCTTACGGCACTTTGATCAAGCGCCTTGTGGTCATACGCCTTAAGGCGTATTCTGATTTTTTGTTGTTTAGCCATTGTGTTTCCTCCTTATCGCCCGTTTCTAGAGCGGACATTTCTCCGTGGAAATTTCCCCCTTGTTTCAAGGCAACCTTCCACGTCATCGCATTTGAAACAAACTTTTTTATAGGGGCGACCGGAGGCCGCCCCTACCTTTAGATCAACCTGCTAAATTCAGCAGTAATTATGCTTCGATTTCTGTTACAACGCCAGCACCAACGGTACGACCGCCTTCGCGGATAGCGAAACGGAGACCTTCTTCAATTGCAATCGGAGTGATAAGTTCGATATGCATTTGAATGTTGTCGCCAGGCATGCACATTTCTACGCCTTCAGGAAGATTTACAACACCGGTAACGTCAGTTGTACGGAAGTAGAACTGCGGACGGTAGTTGGAGAAGAACGGAGTATGACGGCCGCCTTCTTCTTTAGTCAGTACGTAAACTTCGGCTTTGTATTTAGTGTGCGGCTTAATGCTGCCAGGCTTGGCCAAAACTTGGCCACGCTCGATTTCTTTACGCTCAACACCACGGAGCAGAGCACCGATGTTGTCGCCAGCAACAGCTGAATCAAGAAGTTTACGGAACATTTCAACGCCGGTTACAACTGTGGATTTAGCTTTTTCAGCCATACCAACGATTTCAACAGTTTCACCAACTTTAACAGTTCCACGCTCAACACGGCCAGTTGCAACAGTACCACGGCCAGTGATAGTGAATACGTCCTCAACAGGCATCAAGAACGGCTTATCGGTAGGACGCTCAGGAGTAGGAATGTATTCGTCAACTTTAGCCATCAGATCAAGGATTTTACCGCACCATTCGCATTCTTTGGTAGCGCAGCCACACTCAAGAGCTTTTACAGCAGAACCGGTAATTACAGGAATGTCGTCGCCAGGGAAGTCATAGCTGGAAAGCAGCTCGCGAACTTCCATTTCAACTAATTCCATAAGTTCAGCATCATCAACAAGGTCAGCTTTGTTAAGGAATACTACCATTGCAGGCACGCCTACCTGACGGGAAAGAAGAATGTGCTCGCGAGTTTGCGGCATCGGGCCGTCAGCAGCACTTACGACCAGGATAGCGCCGTCCATTTGAGCAGCACCGGTGATCATGTTTTTAACATAGTCAGCATGGCCCGGGCAGTCAACGTGTGCATAGTGGCGGTTATCAGTTTCATACTCTACGTGAGAGGTATTAATTGTAATACCGCGTTCTCTTTCTTCAGGAGCTTTGTCAATCTGGTCATATGCCATGAATTGAGCACCACCATGCTTAGCAAGAGTCATAGTGATAGCAGCGGTAAGAGAAGTTTTACCATGGTCAACGTGACCGATAGTACCAATGTTTACGTGGGGTTTGTTTCTTTCAAACTTAGCTTTAGCCATTGTTTATTTGCCTCCTTAATATCCTTATTTATGCGCCTTTTACTTTTGTGACAATCGCTTCAGCGATGTTCTTAGGCACTTCTTCATAGTGATCAAATTCCATGGAGTAGTTGCCACGGCCTTGAGTTTTGGAACGAAGGTCAGTTGCATATCCGAACATTTCGGAAAGCGGAACGAACGACTTAATGGTTTGAAGGCCATTGCGCGGTTCCATGCCTTCGATACGTCCGCGGCGGGAGTTAAGGTCGCCGATAACATCCCCCATGTACTCTTCCGGAACAGTCACTTCAACCTTTACATATGGTTCTAACAGTACCGGGCTTGCCTTTTGCGCACCGGCTTTAAAGCCCATTGAACCGGCAATCTTAAACGCCATTTCCGAGGAGTCAACATCATGGTACGAACCGTCATATACGGTGACTTTAATATCAACCATTGGATAACCGGCTACAACGCCGTTTTCCATAGCTTCCTTAACACCATTTTCGATTGGTCCGATGTATTCTTTCGGAATAGCACCGCCGACAACCTTGTTTTCAAAAGCGAAACCTTGGCCCGGTTCTTGCGGTTCGATTTCCAGCCAGCAGTGACCATATTGACCACGACCGCCAGACTGACGAACAAATTTACCTTCAGCTTTGACAGCCTTGCGGATTGTTTCACGATAAGCAACCTGCGGCTTACCAACAGTGCAACCCACTTTGAACTCTCTTAACATCCGGTCAACAATAATCTCAAGATGCAATTCTCCCATGCCCTCAATGATGGTCTGACCAGTTTCTTTGTCAGTACTCATCCGGAAAGTAGGATCTTCTTCTGCCAGCCTCACCAGCGCAATGCCCATTTTTTCTTGGTCAGCTTTAGTCTTCGGTTCAACAGCTACCGAGATAACCGGTTCCGGGAAGACCATGGATTCAAGAATAATCGGGTTTTTGTCATCGCACAGAGTGTCACCGGTAGTTGTATCTTTCAGACCAACGGCTGCAGCAATGTCACCGGAGTAAACAATATCAAGTTCTTCGCGGTGATTAGCGTGCATCTGCAGGATACGGCCAATGCGTTCCTTTTTGCCTTTAGTTGAGTTGTATACATACGATCCGGAGCTCAGTGTACCAGAGTAAACTCTGAAGAAAGCTAATTTACCAACATAAGGGTCAGCCATGATTTTGAAAGCCAACGCTGAGAACGGTAAATCATCGCTTGAATCACGCTCATCTTCTTCACCAGTGTCAGGATGCACACCTTTAATCGCCGCAATATCAGTCGGAGCAGGCATGTATTCAACAACTGCGTCCAGAAGCGGCTGAACACCTTTGTTTTTGTAAGATGAGCCACATACTACCGGAGTCATTTTGCAGGCAATGGTAGCTTTGCGGATACCGGCTTTAATTTCCTCTTTAGTGAGCTCTTCACCTTCGAGGTACTTCATCATAAGCTCGTCATCACTTTCAGCTACAGCGTCCAACAGATTTTGTCTGTAGAGCTCAACATTCTCCATCATATCTTCCGGAATTTCAGTTTCTTCGCTAGTTTTACCAAGATCATCGGTATAGATGATTGCCTTCATTTCAACTAAATCAACGATACCTTTAAAAGTATCTTCAAAACCAATCGGAAGTTGAATAGGCACTGGATTCGCACCCAGCCGGGTTTTCATCATATCAACAACGCGATAAAAATCAGCGCCGAGTATATCCATTTTGTTAACATACGCCATACGGGGCACCCCGTATTTATCAGCTTGACGCCAAACCGTTTCTGATTGCGGTTCAACACCACCCTTGGCGCAAAATACGGCCACAGAGCCATCAAGCACTCTAAGCGAGCGTTCTACCTCAACAGTAAAGTCCACGTGCCCTGGTGTATCAATAATGTTTATACGATGGTTTTTCCATTGAGCTGTAGTTGCAGCAGAAGTGATTGTAATCCCTCTCTCTTGTTCCTGCACCATCCAGTCCATAGTGGCACCGCCATCATGCGTTTCACCAATCTTGTGTACTCTACCAGTATAAAACAGAATGCGTTCGGTTGTAGTGGTCTTGCCGGCGTCAATGTGTGCCATGATGCCAATGTTTCTTGTCCTTTCGAGAGGAAACTTTCTGGCCACCATTATCACTCCTTACACTGCATTCTCTAAATTACCAACGGTAATGAGCAAATGCTTTGTTTGCCTCAGCCATTTTATGGGTATCTTCTCTTTTCTTAACCGACGCTCCAGTATTATTGGCCGCATCTAAAAGTTCAGCCGCCAATCTTTCACGCATTGTCTTTTCACCGCGCAATCTTGTGTAGTTTACCAGCCAGCGAATTCCTAGCGATAAACGACGATCCGGACGAACTTCAACCGGCACTTGATAGTTAGCACCACCTACACGGCGAGCGCGAACTTCGAGCACTGGCATAACATTCTTAAGCGCAGCATCGAATACTTCCAACGGATCTTTACCGGTTTTAGCCCGGATAATATCAAACGCTTCATAAACGATAGTTTCAGCAACACCTTTTTTACCATCAAGCATAACCTTGTTGATAAATCTGGTAACAAGTTTCGAATTGTACACCGGATCCGGTAACACATCACGCTTAGGTACAGGACCTTTTCTTGGCATATTATCCCTCCTTTAAACAAAACTACAATTAAAAGCTACTTTTTCGCACGCTTGCTGCCATATTTGGATCTGGCTTGCTTACGGTTTTGAACACCAGCAGTGTCAAGCGCACCACGGATAATATGATAACGAACACCAGGTAAGTCTTTAACCCTGCCACCTCTGATAAGAACAACAGAGTGTTCCTGTAAGTTATGACCAATACCAGGGATGTAAGCAGACACCTCAATACCATTTGTCAGACGAACCCTCGCCACTTTACGAAGTGCTGAGTTAGGTTTTTTCGGAGTGCTAGTGTATACCCTTGTACAAACACCACGCTTTTGCGGCGATTCTTTCAACGCCGGCGCAGTGGATTTTCTTTCCAGAACAGTTCTGCTTTTGCGGACCAATTGGTTAATTGTCGGCATTACGACACCTCCTTCCCAAACATCGAAATTTATTATTAAAAATTCTGCCTCACTCTTTAGAAGGAGACAAAATATTTAACGATTGTTAGCTACTTCAGAACAGCTACCGCCGCAGCGCTCACTTCAATGGCACAAGCCTTGCCTAGTTCGACTTTGCTTGACGCCCATTCTAACTTTACACCCTTTCGGCTGCACAGTTCTTTCAGCGGCTGAGTTACTCTGCTGTCAGCATCTTGCGCTACATAGACAACGCAAGCTAATCCCTTTTCAACAGCTTTGGTTGTTTGCTTAACGCCTATTACTTTTTTGGCAGTTTTCAGCGTCTCGAACATCATTCGGTACACTCCTTAATTAACAAACAAATCCAATTCTCTCAAGGCACTTTAATATCTTAACATTACCGTAAGTCAATGTCAATAAAGTTAAACAAGAATCTTATGATTTTCCTAGTTTTTCACGCTGTTTTTATACCCACGCCCCCAGGAGTGTCATTTGTGTCTAAAAAAGACACTGGCATCACCTTACAAATGCCAGTGTTTATTCTTCCCGGAACAGAAATTATTAGTCTACTGCTCCATTCAGCTCGTTTTGTTGACGAGTAATTTTGATATTGCGATAGCGGCTCATACCAGTACCGGCCGGTACAAGCTTGCCAATAATTACGTTTTCTTTCAGACCTAAGAGCGGGTCCACTTTGCCTTTAATGGCAGCATCAGTCAGGACCCGAGTTGTTTCCTGGAAGGACGCTGCTGACAGGAAGGAATCGGTAGCCAGCGAAGCTTTGGTGATACCCAAGAGAATCGGCCTGGCAACAGCAGGCTCGCCGCCTTCGGCTACAGCCATATCATTTTCAGCCTCAAAGGTATTAATGTCGATATATTCACCCGGCAGAAGAGTGGTGTCACCGGCTTCCTCGACTTTAGCCTTATGCATCATCTGGCGGACCATTACTTCGATATGTTTATCGTTAATTTCAACGCCCTGTGATTTATATACTTTTTGTACTTCATAAACCAAATAGCGCTGAGTTGCCTCTAAACCGCTAACCCGTAAGATATCGTGGGGGTTAACCGAACCTTCGGTCAGACGATCACCAGCTTTGACGATATCGCCTTCTTTGACAATCAGCCTAGCACCATAAGGAATCGGATAGATGCGTTCTTCACCGACGTCCGGAATAATGGTTACTTTGCGCGCGCCTTTTACATCTCTAACTTCGGCGCGGCCGTCAATTTCTGTAATTGTTGCCGGGCGCTTAGGTTTACGAGCTTCAAACAGTTCCTCGACCCTCGGCAAACCTTGCGTAATGTCATCGCCAGCTACACCGCCGGTATGGAAGGTACGCATTGTAAGCTGGGTACCAGGCTCACCGATAGATTGCGCAGCTATAATACCTACGGCTTCGCCGACATCTACTTCATTTCCTGTGGCCAGATTACGCCCATAACATTTTATGCAAACCCCGTAACGCGATTTACAAGTCAGTACTGAACGAATCTTAACCTTATCGCGAACTTTTACGACTTTTTCAGCCAATTGCTCATCGATCATAGCGTTCATAGGAACAATAACTTCGCCTGTTTCAGGGTCGGTAATAGTTTCAGCCGATATTCTGCCGATAATCCGATCTTTAAGCGGTTCAATGACCCCGCTACCTTCTTTGATAGCTGATACTTCGATGCCCTTAATCTTGTTATTGCGAACTTTTACTTCCCGGACATCGCTAGCCAAAATTTGTTCTATATGTTCCTCGCTAAGCGGTGTGTCTGCCGGAACGATTTCTACGCCGTCACTAGAGGTAATCGCCTCAATTGTATTTTTGCCGAGCATTTCACGAACCATAGCTTGCTTGAGCGTAGTGCGGACATGTTCTTCCGGCTGTCCAAGCACAATTGTTTCGTTGATAGCTGATGGATTGACATCTTCTTCGATGTTTGTCGACAAACCGCGCACCACAATCTCAGGCACGCCCTGCTCACCAATTAACCGGAGATTGTCATCGTCAAGCATTGTATCTTGCGGCAGCAATATTTCACCGGTCTTAGGATCAATAACATCTTCAGCCAAGACACGTCCTAAGAGGGTATCTTTGAGGAAGTCGATTGCACTTGCACTTGATTGCGCAAGTTTAGCCCGTTCCCTGATAAGGTTAATACCCACAACATCACAGTCGTCCTCACGGACAATGACATCTTGTGCAACGTCAACCAGACGACGGGTAAGATAACCTGAGTCGGCTGTTCTGAGTGCAGTATCGGCCAAGCCTTTCCGAGCGCCATGTGTTGATGTGAAGTAATCAAGTACGGTAAGACCTTCGCGGAAATTAGCTTTAATAGGCAAGTCGATGATTCGGCCGGACGGGTCTGCCATAAGACCGCGCATACCGGCCAGCTGACGAATCTGCTGGATATTACCGCGAGCGCCAGAATTAGCCATCATGTAAACCGGGTTGAAAGGATCAAGGTTATTGAGCATAGCCTTAGTAACATCATCAGTTGCTTTGGTCCACAGCTCAATAGTTTTCTTATACCGCTCTTCTTCGGTGATAAGACCGCGGCGGTATTTCCGGTCGATGTCTTCTACTTGGGCATCAGTATTTTTAAGGATTTCTTGCTTTTCAGGCGGTATCTTAATATCTGAAACAGCGATAGTGATACCAGCACGGCAGGCAAAAGCATAACCTAGCTTTTTAATGGCATCCAGGACATTAGCTGTCTTAGACGTGCCAAACTGTTGGTAGCTCTCAGCAACAAGCTTGCCTAGCTGTTTCTTATCCATGAGAATGCCCAAGTACCAGCCGTCTTCTTTTTGCGTATAATACCGGATTTCTTCCGGCAGCACTTCGTTGAAGATCATACGGCCAACCGTAGTATTTACAAGGCCATACTTCGGAACTCGGACTTTAATTTTAGCTTGCAGATGCAGTTCTTTATGATAGTAGGCTAGAAGAGCCTCGTTATAGTTGCCGAAGATTTTACCTTCACCCATTGCACCAGGCTTTTCAATCGTTAGATAGTATGCGCCCAATACCATATCCTGAGTAGGTACAGCAATTGGTTTACCATCTTTAGGCGCAAGTATATTATGCGCCGATAGCATTAACAAGCGGGCTTCTGATTGAGCCTCTGCCGATAGGGGTACGTGAACAGCCATTTGGTCGCCGTCAAAGTCAGCGTTGTAGGCGGTACATACCAGCGGGTGAATCTTAATGGCGCGGCCTTCAGAAAGAACAGGTTCAAAGGCCTGAATACCAAGGCGGTGAAGCGTCGGAGCACGGTTAAGCAGTACAGGATGTTCCTTGATAACTTCTTCTAAAACGTCCCATACTTCGCCGCGTACCCGTTCAACCATCCGCTTGGCGCTTTTTATATTGTGAGCATGGCCGGCATTGACCAGTTTCTTCATTACAAACGGTTTGAACAATTCCAGAGCCATTTCCTTAGGTAAGCCGCATTGATGAAGTTTGAGCTCAGGCCCAACAACGATTACCGAACGACCTGAATAGTCAACCCGTTTACCGAGTAGGTTCTGACGGAAGCGTCCCTGCTTACCTTTAAGCATATCACTGAGTGATTTAAGGGGACGATTGCCTGGCCCGGTTACCGGACGCCCGCGGCGGCCATTATCTATCAACGCATCAACAGCTTCTTGCAGCATCCGTTTTTCATTCCGGACAATAATATCAGGAGCGCCAAGATCTAATAAACGCTTTAGGCGGTTATTACGGTTAATTACTCGGCGATATAGGTCATTAAGGTCAGATGTTGCAAACCTACCGCCATCAAGCTGAACCATTGGCCGCAGTTCAGGCGGTATTACTGGAATAACATCCATAATCATCCAACTGGGATTATTGCCCGATTTACGGAAGGCTTCTACAACCTCCAGGCGGCGGATGGCGCGAATTTTACGCTGTCCGCTGACTTCCTTGAGTTCCTGTCGAAGCTCTTTGCCCATTTTTTCTAAATCAAGTTCTTCCAGCAGCCGTTTGATAGCTTCAGCACCCATACCTACTTTGAAAGCGTTACCGTATTTATCACGGTAGTCGCGGTACTCGCTTTCATTAAGCAGCTGTTTTCTCATTAAAGGTGTATCGCCCGGATCGATTACGATATATGCGGCAAAATACAGCACTTTCTCGAGCGAACGGGGCGAGATATCAAGAATCAGGCCCATGCGGCTAGGAATTCCTTTGAAATACCAAATATGTGATACAGGCGCCGCCAATTCAATATGACCCATCCGGTCACGACGCACTTTTGAGCGGGTTACTTCAACCCCGCAGCGATCGCAGACAATGCCTTTATAACGGATGCGCTTATATTTACCGCAGTGACACTCCCAGTCGCGGGTTGGACCAAATATCTTTTCACAGAATAGGCCGTCACGCTCAGGTTTGAGTGTACGATAGTTTATTGTTTCCGGCTTTTTTACTTCCCCGTGCGACCATTTACGAATCTGTTCGGGCGATGCCAGACCAATACGCATTGAGTCGAAATTGTTTACATCCAACAAGGGGATACCACTCCCTTCTCAATTACTCGAAGTCGTCGTCATCAGTGTCTTCTATGAAATCACGCGGATTAAGCTTCTTTTCCTTGAGCTTTGTTTTCTTGGGAATCTTACTCAGCTCAGCTTCAAAATCATCGTCTTCATCCATTGCGGGAATCTCATCTTTTTCTCCGCCCATATCGCCAATTTCAGCGATTATATCTAATTCTTCTTCCATGGGCTCTATACCATCGTTCGCTTCGAGTTCATCCAACATGTCAGGTTCAATGTCAGCTTGTTTGCGCTCAACAGACGACACCTGCACTTCTTCGCCGCCAATACTAAGTTCTAGTTCTTTGGCAGTTTCATGAACGTCATCGTCCGAATCGCGAATAAGGATCTCTTGCGCATCTTCAGTTAGCACTTTAACATCAAGCCCGATACTTTGTAGTTCCTTAATCAATACTTTAAAGGATTCCGGAACGCCTGGCTCAGGAACATTCTCGCCCTTAACAATAGCCTCATAGGTTTTTACCCGGCCTACAACATCGTCGGATTTAACAGTTAGCAGTTCTTGTAAGGTGTAGGCTGCGCCATAAGCTTCCAGCGCCCAAACCTCCATCTCACCGAATCGCTGACCGCCGAATTGAGCCTTACCACCCAAAGGCTGCTGAGTAACCAGCGAGTATGGCCCGGTTGAGCGGGCATGAATTTTGTCATCAACTAAGTGGGCCAGCTTAAGCATATATACATAGCCGACAGTTACCGGATTATCAAAAGCTTCACCGGTACGACCATCATAGAGTTTAGTCTTTCCGTCATCAGACAGACCGGCATATTTCAAGGTTTTAAAAATCTCATGTTCATGAGCACCGTCGAAAACCGGTGTTGCCATGTGGATTCCGGCAACATCAGGTTTAGGCAGGCCGTTCTTCTCTACGTCATAGCCGAGCGCCTGAAGACGTTCACCAACATCCGGCACACCTTCTTTAATCTGAAGACCAAAAGCGGCTGCCGCCATGCCAAGGTGGGTTTCAAGCACCTGGCCGATATTCATACGGGAGGGAACGCCCAACGGGTTAAGTACAATTTGCACCGGTCTGCCATCAGGCATAAACGGCATGTCTTCTTCACGCATTATGCGGGAAACAACACCTTTGTTACCATGCCGGCCGGCCATTTTATCACCCTCAGAGATTTTACGCTTTTGGGCGATATAAACTCTTACCAGTTGGTTAACGCCCGGCGGCAGTTCATCGCCATTTTCGCGGGTGAAAACCTTAACATCGACAATTTTGCCGGCTTCGCCATGCGGTACTCGAAGTGAAGTGTCGCGTACTTCACGGGCCTTTTCTCCAAATATTGCTCTCAAGAGGCGTTCTTCGGCAGTCAATTCTGTTTCGCCTTTCGGTGTTACTTTACCAACCAGAATATCACCCGGGCGTACTTCGGCACCGATACGAATGATGCCGCGATCATCGATGTCACGTAGAGCATCTTCAGCTACGTTCGGAATATCGCGGGTAATTTCTTCAGGTCCGAGTTTAGTGTCCCGCGCATCGCATTCATATTCTTCAATGTGAATTGAAGTGAAAATATCTTCTTTAACAAGCTTTTCACTAAGCAGAATAGCATCCTCATAGTTGTAACCTTCCCAAGGCATAAAGGCAACTAGTACGTTATAGCCAAGCGCCAATTCACCCTTGTCGGTTGCCGGACCGTCGGCCAGAACCTGATTCTTTTCTACTCGTTCGCCAGCATATACAATCGGTTTTTGATTTATACAAGTGCCTTGGTTAGATCTTAGATATTTCAAAAGCTTGTAGGTGTCTAGTCCACCGTTATCTTTTCGAATCGTTATCTCATTAGCTGTAGCCTTTTCGACCCAGCCACCGTTTTTAGCAAGCACGACTACCCCTGAGTCGCGGGCTGCTTTATATTCCATACCGGTTCCAATTAGCGGAGCCTGTGTTCTTAAAAGCGGGACTGCCTGACGCTGCATGTTTGCGCCCATCAGCGCACGGTTAGCATCATCATTCTCTAAGAACGGAATCATAGCTGTCGCAATGGATACAACCTGTTTTGGGGAAACGTCCATATAGTCAACTTGCTCGGCCGGAACAACAAGGACATCATACCTATAGCGAGCTGTTACCTTGGGCTTTACGAACCAGCCATTCTCGTCCAGTTCTTCGTTAGCCTGGGCAACAATCATTTCATCCTCTTCATCAGCCGTCAAGTACCGAACTTCATCAGTTACTTTGCGGCTTTCCTTGTCAACCCGGCGGTAAGGAGTCTCAATAAAACCAAACTGATTAATCCGGGCAAAAGTTGAAAGTGAACCGATAAGACCGATGTTCGGGCCTTCCGGGGTTTCAATCGGACACATACGACCATAGTGGGAGTGATGAACGTCACGAACTTCGAAGCCGGCACGTTCACGGCTCAAGCCGCCTGGTCCGAGGGCGCTCAGCCGGCGTTTATGAGTAAGCTCAGCCAGCGGGTTTGTTTGGTCCATAAACTGTGAAAGTTGGCTAGAACCAAAGAATTCCTTTATTGCTGCAACAACTGGTCTGATATTAATCAGTGCCTGCGGTGTAATAACATCAACATCCTGAATGGTCATGCGCTCGCGGACGACGCGTTCCATCCGAGACAAACCAATCCGGAACTGGTTTTGCAAGAGCTCGCCAACTGATCGGAGCCGACGGTTGCCAAGATGGTCAATATCATCAGGATTGCCAAAGCCGTCCATTAGATTAAGAAGATAGTTAACTGAAGCTACAATATCTTCTCGGGTTATGGTCCGGTGCGTAAACGGTAAAGATGGGTTGCAGAGCATTTTAACCGCAGTACCGTCCTTTTTCCTGATCTTAATGTCAATCAAGTTGGTACCATCAAATACACCGCTTTCTTCCAGCTTATCGAGTACTCGTTCAGTGACAAGCGTACCTTCTGGTACAATAATCTCACCAGTTTCTTTATCAACAATAGACTCGTGCAGCGTCTTAGCCATTAAGCGGCGGCGCCAGCCTAATTTTTTAGTTAACTTGTAACGTCCAACAGTCGCCAAGTCATATCGTTTAGCATCAAAGAATAGGGACTCTAAGAGTTGGGTAGCATTGTCTACCGTCGGCGGTTCGCCAGGACGCAAACGTTTGTATATTTCAATAAGCGCCTCTTCTTTGGATTCAGTATTGTCACGCTCCAGCGTAGCCAAAATGCGCGGATCATCATTAAACAACTCGAGAATCGATGCATTGGACGCATACCCAATAGCCCTGATAAGGACAGTTGCCGGCAGTTTACGGGTTCGGTCTACCCGGACTGAGACAACATCGTTAGCGTCCGTTTCCAGCTCGAGCCAGGCACCGCGATTTGGAATAACGGTAGATGAGTAAAGCTTTTTGCCGCTGGCATCAATCGTTTCCCCATAGTATGCACCAGGCGAGCGGACTAATTGGCTAACAATTACACGTTCTGCCCCGTTGATAATAAAAGTGCCATTCTCGGTCATCAGCGGGAAATCACCCATGAAAACCTCTTGTTCCTTAATTTCGCCGGTTTCACGATTGATTAGCCGCACATTGACACGCAAAGGTGCGGAATAAGTAACATCCCGCTCTTTGCACTCTTCAACATCGTATTTGGGCTCACCAAGCGCGAAAGTTTCAAACGACAATACTAAATTGCCAGTAAAATCTTGAATTGGCGAAATGTCGTGGAAAATTTCCTGCAGCCCTTCTTTTAAGAACCAGCTGTACGAGTTTTTTTGGATCTCAATGAGGTTGGGCATGTCCAATACTTCATTAATCTTGCCATAACTGTATCGGATCCTTTTACCCACCGGAACAGGATTGAACATTAAATCCTTCACCCCTTAGCCCAATTTGGTTAAACAAAGACAACACATAAAGTAATGCTTGTTAGCAAATAATAGCAATAAGATTTTAAAACAAAGTAAAAATTCACCCTATACGGCGCATATTAAATAAAATATTATGCCGAGGGCAGCATACGAAAAAAAGGCAAGGCTCTTCAAGTCAGGTAAGACCTTGCTTTTTTTAATACGAATGAAATAAATTCATCCTCCATTATATTACTATTTCCTGCCATTCGCTAATTTATACATTATTCAAAGATACATTTGTAATTTGCCTTGAAATTGTATAAATTGGCAATATAAATGACAAATATGTGTGCAAAAACGGTGTTAAGACAAATACATATTGCAGTAAAAAATAATATCATACATGTAATATTTTGTCAAGTATACTTAAGCCAAAAAATATAAAGAGTACCAAAACTGGTACTCTTTATATTTTGAATGCGGAACTTGTAATTTAAGTTAAATTACTTAACTTCTACAGTTGCGCCAGCTTCAGTCAACTTAGCTTTAAGAGCTTCAGCGTCAGCTTTGGAGATTTTTTCTTTCACAGGTTTCGGAGCTCCGTCAACAAGTTCTTTAGCTTCTTTCAAGCCTAAGCCGGTAACTTCGCGTACAACTTTGATAACGTTGATTTTAGAGGAACCAGCGGAAGCAAGGATTACGTCGAATTCAGTTTGTTCTTCAGCAGCAGCACCGGCAGCAGCAGCAGCAGGAGCAGCAGCTACAGCCACAGGAGCAGCAGCGGATACGCCGAATTTTTCTTCCAGAGCTTTTACCAGTTCGGATAATTCGAGAACAGTCATGTTCTCAATCGCTTGCATGATTTCTTCTTTAGTCATTTAAAAATACCTCACTTTAATTAAAATTTAAAATTTATTTTAAGATCCCAAAACTCGGCTTAAGCCGATTCCTTCTGTTGGCGTACAGCGTCAAGCGCATACACCAAGTTGCGGATAGATCCCTGAAGGACATTGACCAATCCAGTAATCGGAGCTTGCATACTGCCAAGAGCTTTGGCAATAAGCACTTCGCGCGGCGGTAGGCTGGCAAGAGCTTTAACGCCTTGAGCGTCAATAACTTTACCTTCTACCAAACCAGCTTTTACTTCTAAGGCTTGAAGTTTGTTTTCTTTAACAAACTCTGAGATAATTTTTGCCGGCGCTACCGGATCAGTGAAAGATATCGCAATAGCGGTCGGGCCTTCCAGAGACTCTTCCAAGCCTTCCAGACCAACTTCTTTTGCTGCGATGCGCATCATAGTATTTTTAATTACCCGATACTCAACTCCAGCTTCACGCAGTTTGCGGCGCAGTTTGGTATCCTGGGCTACATTAAGACCGCGATAGTTGGTTAATACAGCACCTTTGGTATTCGACAGCTTTTCTTTCAATTCTTCGACTAACGCTTGTTTTTCTGATGTTACAGCCATCAAATCCACCTCCTTTACTAATTTAGAAACAATAACGACCCCCGGCAGTAACCGGAGGCCGATTTATGGCATAATGCCTTAAACTAATCCCCGGCCTCGGCAGGCGGATACTTCCATTAAACTTGCCATACTACTAGCAAGAACCTGCGGTCTACAGCCTAAATTTAAGTATTTAGTTGTATGGGCGAGGATTAATTAAGTGTCTAGTCTTTCTTTCCACTGGCACGAAGCGGATTGACTTTAACGCCAGGTCCCATTGTAGTGCTCAGGGTAACGCCGCGCATATACTGACCTTTTGCAGCAGCAGGCTTTACCTTAATTAATGTATCGATCAGGGTGTAGAAGTTTTTCAGGAGCTTCTCATTATCAAACGAAGCCTTTCCGATCGGAGCATGGATATTACCAGCTTTATCGGTGCGGTATTCAATCTTACCGGCTTTGATCTCATTGATAGCTTTTGTCAAATCCATAGTAACAGTGCCAACCTTAGGGTTCGGCATTAAACCTTTAGGACCAAGGATCTTACCCAGACGACCGACAGTACCCATCATATCTGGAGTAGCAACTGCTACATCAAAATCAGTCCAACCACCCTGGATTTTTTCAACCATATCTTCTGCACCGACGAAATCAGCACCAGCATCTTCAGCTTCTTTAGCCTTTGCGCCTTTCGCAAATACCAAAACGCGCTTAGTTTTACCGGTACCATATGGTAACACTACTGCACCACGAACTTGTTGATCTGCATGTTTAGGATCTACGCCTAATCTTACAGCAACTTCTACTGTTTCGTCAAACTTTGCAGTAGCGGTTTTTTTAACCAATTCAATAGCTTCTTCTGGCTCATAGAGCTTTACATCATCAATAAGCTTAGCAGCTTCTTGATATTTTTTTCCAAACTTAGGCATGTTTAAATCCTCCTAGTTAAATGTGGTAGATAACGGAAATTCCTCCCACTTCAGAACCTGTTGAAAACCTACCATCTGCATCGCACCCGCAAGGGGTAAGCCGAAATTCTAAGGCACTAAAGTGCCAAGGATTTCGCATTTACCACTGCGCTCGCTTGCTGCGACGTACTTTCAGTACGACTTCGCGCGCGTGCTCATTGCGCCTAGCATCTGGCAGCTTTTGAACAGTTTCCAGCCAATCGTCACTAATTAGCTTCGGCCTTATTTAAAGGCACTAATTAGTCAACGACATCGATGCCCATGCTGCGGGCGGTGCCTTCAATCATACGCTCAGCGGCTTCGACGCTAGCGGCGTTGAGGTCTTGCATTTTGCTTTCAGCGATCTCGCGTACTTTAGCGCGATTTACTTTAGCAACTTTTTTCTTGTTAGGTTCACCTGATGCAGTTTCAATACCTGCAGCTTTTTTGAGAAGAACAGCAGCCGGAGGGGTCTTAGTCACAAATGTAAATGATCTATCTTCAAACACGGTAATTTCTACCGGGATGATTAAACCGGCTTGCTTGGCAGTTCTTTCATTAAACTCTTTAACAAACGCCATGATATTCACACCAGCTTGACCGAGCGCAGGACCGACCGGAGGCGCTGGGGTAGCTTTACCAGCAGGAACTTGCAATTTTACAAGTTTAACAACCTTCTTTGCCATTAATTACACCTCCTTAATATAATACAACATAAACCCTTTCGGGATTAAATTTTTTCTACTTGAGAAAAATCTAACTCGACAGGAGTCTCGCGACCAAACAAATTAACAAGCACCTTTAGCTTGTTACGATCAGAATGAATTTCAAGGACAGTCGCCGTCCAATTCTCAAATGCACCGGAATTAATCTTCACCGGCTGACCGACTTTGATATCAAGTTTCGGCTTAGTTTCTTCCATTCCCATCGATTTAAGGATGTGCTTAACTTCAGCGCTAGTTAGTGGGATAGGCTTAGTACCTGAGCCAACAAAACCTGTTACTCCTGGTGTGTTGCGAACAACATACCAAGACCTGTCATTAACAATCATTTCAACCAATACATAACCCGGGAATACTTTCTTCTTGGTTACTTTCTTCTTGCCGTCCTTGACTTCCACCTCATCTTCCATAGGCACAAGTACCCGGAAAACTTCATTCTCCATATTCATGGAGTGAACCTTCCGCTCAAGGTTGGCTTTAACCTTATTTTCATATCCCGAATATGTATGGATTACATACCATTTTTTTTCGGATTCCATTGTCTCAAGGGACGTCCAGGTACGTCCCCCACCCCCTTAGATTACTTAATAAGCCCTTTAAGCGCCTCAGTAAAAGCAGTATCAATAATCCAAATCAGTGCACCAACAACCACTACAGAGACAAAAACTATCCCTGTATAGGAAAGTAGTTCTTTCTTATTTGGCCAAGATACTTTTTTAAGTTCAGCTCTAACTTCACGCAAAAACTTTTTCCAGCGTGAAACGCTTGTTTGAACAGCCGTCTCTTGGGCAGCCATTTTCTCACATCCCCGTTTTGTACTGCCAAATCATTATTTAACACAAAGCTTTCTGGCAGGGGCGGCAGGAATCGAACCCGCAACCAACGGTTTTGGAGACCGCTACTCTACCAATTGAGCTACACCCCTACTTATGTCAATACAAAATTTATTATAAATTATTTTGTTTCTTTGTGTAAAGTATGTTTTTTGCAAAATTTGCAGTACTTGCTTAGTTCAATTCTATCCGGGTCATTTTTTTTGTTCTTATTGGACTGATAATTGCGTTGTTTGCATTCAGTACAGGCCAATGTCACGGCATTGCGCATCCTTTGCACCTCTCTTACCACTAAATATGACAACACTTCAAAATGTCACTAATACAATTTAGCACACTTATAACGGCATGTCAATACCACGTATCCAGGCATGCTGTAAAACTTAAGTCGAAGCCTTGTCCTACTTATATACATATATCCAGTGATGCTGTTTTTTATACTACCTCCAAGATTCACAATTTTACTAAATAGGCCCCTAACTTGCAAAAGTTAGGGGCCTATATTTTAAACTGTTATTGAAGTTACAACACCAGCACCGACAGTACGTCCGCCTTCACGAATAGCAAAGCGCAAGCCTTCTTCAATCGCAATTGGCGTAATAAGTTCGATATACATTTGGATATTATCTCCAGGCATGCACATTTCAACGCCCTCAGGTAGATTTACCACACCGGTAACATCGGTTGTCCGGAAATAAAACTGCGGACGATAGTTAGAAAAGAACGGTGTGTGGCGACCACCTTCTTCTTTAGTCAAAACATAAACTTCGGCCTTAAATTTAGTATGTGGTTTAATACTGGCCGGCTTGGCCAGTACTTGGCCGCGTTCAATTTCCTTCCGGTCAACGCCACGCAACAAAGCGCCGATATTATCGCCGGCTACCGCTTGATCTAAAAGTTTCCGGAACATTTCAACCCCAGTTACGACTGTCGATCTGGGTTTCTCAGCCATCCCTACAATCTCAATAGTATCACCGACTTTTATCGCGCCGCGCTCTACACGTCCGGTGGCAACAGTACCCCGGCCAGTAATTGTAAATACGTCTTCGACCGGCATCAGGAAAGGCTTATCAGTAGCCCGCTCAGGCGTAGGAATATAAGCGTCTACATGTTCCATCAGTTCATGGATTTTTCCGCACCATTCACACTCAGCCTTCGCACAGCCGCACTCCAGTGCCTTAACTGCAGAGCCGGAAACTACCGGAATATCGTCACCTGGAAACTCATAACTGGATAAAAGTTCACGAACTTCCATTTCAACAAGTTCCATAAGCTCCGGATCATCAACCAAGTCAGCTTTATTTAAGAATACGACCATAGCCGGAACACCAACCTGACGGGACAGCAATATATGCTCACGCGTCTGCGGCATCGGGCCATCAGCAGCGCTTACCACTAAAATAGCTCCGTCCATCTGGGCTGCACCGGTAATCATGTTTTTTACATAGTCAGCATGGCCTGGGCAGTCTACATGAGCATAATGACGATTAGGCGTCTCATACTCTACATGGGAAGTATTAATGGTTATCCCGCGTTCTTTTTCCTCAGGGGCCCTGTCAATTTGATCATAGGCCATAAACTGCGCGCCGCCAATTTTAGAAAGCGTAAGCGTAATAGCTGCTGTAAGTGAAGTCTTACCATGGTCAACATGGCCTATTGTACCAATATTAACGTGTGGCTTGTTTCTCTCAAACTTCTTTTTTGCCATTTTACTTTCAGCTCCCTCTTGATGCATACTAACTGTCAGAAAATTAAATTCTATCACACAATTTAATTCTCCTGCTGAAAATACAAAAAACCTCGCATATAGCGAGGAATATTTCTTAATTTGGTGGCGGCGCAGGGATTTGAACCCCGGACACTGCGGGTATGAACCGCATGCTCTAGCCAACTGAGCTACGCCGCCATATAGTATTGTGGAGCTGATGACCGGGATTGAACCGGTGACCTTATCCTTACCAAGGATACGCTCTACCGACTGAGCTACACCAGCACGTCAGGCAACCAGCTTATTGGCGCACATCTGCGTTGTTGCTCCTGCGGTTCGTTGCTCGACGTAATTCCATTACGTCTCCGCTACGATCCTCGTCGCGCCTAGCATCTGCACACCACTAATCCGTTTGCGGCCTTGTGCCAATATAAGCCAGCGCAACTTAAAATCTATTTTAATGCTTTCGCTTTAATTACTTGGTTGCGGGGACAGGATTTGAACCTGTGACCTTCGGGTTATGAGCCCGACGAGCTGCCAGCTGCTCCACCCCGCGATATAGATGTCTGTATATAAACGACCATCTGCGTTGTTACTCCTGCGTTCCGTTGCTCGACGTACTTCCCAGTACGCCTCCGCTACGGTACTCGTCGTGCCTAGCATCTAGTCATTTCTATCCAGCCATTGGCTTGGTGGCATTAGTCAATCATCCACCAATATCATTCTGAAACAAAATGGTGGAGGGAGAAGGATTCGAACCTTCGAAGGCAGAGCCGGCAGATTTACAGTCTGCTCCCTTTAACCACTCGGGAATCCCTCCATATGGAGCTGGCTAGAGGAATTGAACCCCCAACCTGCTGATTACAAGTCAGCTGCTCTACCAATTGAGCTAAGCCAGCATTTTAAGCTTGTTTCAGTGACGAATCTAATTATATAACATTGAATCTTTTATGTCAATAACTTTTTAATAAGTTATTACTATTAGATTGGTTGCGGGGACAGGATTTGAACCTGTGACCTTCGGGTTATGAGCCCGACGAGCTGCCAGCTGCTCCACCCCGCGATATAGATGTCAGAAGCTAAACGCTCATCTGCGTCGTTGTCGCTCCGGGGGCTTGCTAACGTACTTCCAGTACGCCGCGCTGCGCCTCCTCGCTTCCGCCTAGCATCTGAACATTTATCTTCAGCCATCGGTCTGGTGGCACTAGTTGAATAGTTCACCATACCTACTGCTTGAAAAAACTGGTGGAGGGAGAAGGATTCGAACCTTCGAAGGCAGAGCCGGCAGATTTACAGTCTGCTCCCTTTAACCACTCGGGAATCCCTCCATTTTTGGCGACAGATTTAATTCCTAGTCACAATACATAATACTAGCACAGAATTTTAGACTTGTAAAGCGAAAGACACTTGTAATATATGTAAACGACTACTAACCGGCGGAAATAAAACAGGTACGCAACGACCGCCTTTGCGTACCTGTTTTACCGAATTAAAATATCCTTATTGTTTACCTCAGGAAGAAATAATAATACGAGAATGCTGCCAAAATAAATCTGTAGTAGGCAAAGGAGGCCAGTGTCGAGTTATTAAGAAACCGTAGAAACCACACAATTGAAACATAGGCAACAATAAACGATACTATAAAGCCAATCGCAAACATCTCTAAATCGGCAATCGACAGTTTATGTAACACTTTGAGCAAATCATATATGCAAGCTAGCAGCATTAACGGCACCGCTATTATAAAAGAAAACTCCGCAGCTGCTGTTCTGCTCATGCCTAAAAATAGTCCACCGGCAATCGTCGAGCCCGAACGGGAAAAACCCGGCCACAGCGAAAGAATTTGAAATAAGCCTACGAAAAAGGCTTGTTTTAGTGTGATATCGTCAACTGTCCGCGCAGTTATACGAGTGGCAAATTTCTCTGCTACCAGCATGAGCAAACCACCTAGCACCAAGCCGATAATAACAGTGAATGACGAGAATAGATAGTTCTTAATCAGACTATGCAATAAAAAGCCAACCCCTGCTACCGGAACTATGCCGGCAGCAATATGTATAAGCGATAAACCGCCGCTGTAACGGCTTCGGCGCGGGCTCAGCATGGTCATAAACTTTTCACGATAATAAATAAACACTGATAAAATAGCGCCCAGTTGAATAAACACCTGAAACACACTGGCAACTTCACCTTCAAAATCTAATAGCGACCCGACTAGAATCATATGTCCGGTCGAAGAAATTGGCAAAAACTCGGTCAAGCCCTCTACAATGCCGATAATCACTGCAATAATATTCTGGTCCATCATTCCCCACCTTTGTAGTTAGTTCCAAGCATGCACGTCTCATTATACACCAATTAATGCTAATTTCAACAATTTAAATCCACTAAGAATCGGCAAAAGCCCCATTATATATACTGCATTTAAACTAATGGCAGAAAATCCCCTTTTCCTTCGCGTCTTGGTTAAAAACGTACAACTTACGATCCTGATCCATAAAAGCTACAAACACATTGGCGAGTATCTCTTGGTACTGCTTACCAAACTCTTCAATCTGAGAGGCTGAAAATCCCATTTGTTCGAGGTTTTTCGTTTGTAATTCACCTTCGATTATTACAGGNGTTAAGATTTTATTCGAAGGAACAGCAAGATTGACCTGCGAAGCATTCAGCGGCTTAAATTTAGCCTTTTTGAGAACACTTAGCTTACCATGGGGCTCTAATATGGCCAGTTCTACTTCGGTTATATCAAATATCTCCTTTTCACGTAAAAGGCCCAGCACACTTTCAAGCGGCAACCTTACTTTTTGCAGATTGGCCTTAATTATCACGCCATTCTCAATAAGCACAGTAGGTTCGTGCATGATTTTGCGCTGTAATTTACGGTCCTTTATTGTAACCCAGCTTATAATATATTGAGCAAAACCCAGGATTACGATACTAATAACTACTGTGACTAAATCAATGCTTGGGTCAACAATCCCAGCACCGGCAACCGTGCCAATAGTTATCGAAACAATTAAGTCCAGTAGGGTAAGTTCGCCAACATGTCGCTTACCCATTAGGAGCGACATAGCCAGCAGAACAATCATTGTAACAATAATGTGAAACACCGTAATGCCAAGCGTCTGCACCGCTAATCCCCCATACCGTCGTTAGGCCTATTATTCCCCTAGCCTATGGTATTATCCGGTGCCGGCATACTATGCAAGTGTTCCTTATAGTTAAAACTATTCAACCCTATGCAATATTAGTCTGAAATATGTTAGTCCCCAAAGCAAATACCAATTAGACGCCCCGCCTTTACAAGTTCACCGTCTATTGGCACATTACTCGCCTTACCAGCAACTTGGCGGAACGGCAGACTAATAATATGGTTTTTCTCAAGCGCTACCATATGTCCACTTTTGCCTTGCAGTAAACATTCAATTACCGCTGTCCCGTACCGGGTAGCTAGAACCCGGTCAAAGGCTGTCGGGCTGCCGCCGCGCTGAAGGTGGCCCAAGACAGTGCATCTCGTTTCAACATTGCCAAGAATCTCTATTTCCTTAGCCAGTTTCTCGCCAATACCGCCTAGACGAATTTTCTCGCTACTTCCGGTAGCAGCAGCTGTTCCAACCAACTCTCCGCCGACAGGTTTAGCCCCTTCGGCCACTACAATGATGCTAAAAAGTTTACCTTGTTCTTTACGTTGTTGAATTTTAGCCAGCACTGCTGAAATGTCGTACGGAATCTCAGGAATTAAAATGCAGTCAGCTCCGCCGGCCAACCCCGAATGAATGGCAATCCACCCGGCATAGCGGCCCATAACTTCTAAGATCATGACCCGGTGGTGAGATTCTGCTGTTGTATGTAAGCGGTCTAAAGCCTCGGTAGCTATTGATACGGCTGTGTCAAAACCAAACGTCCGCTCAGTACCGGCTATGTCATTATCAATTGTTTTAGGAACAGCAACTACCGGAAAACCTAAATCGCCAAACTCAGCACCTATCTTAAGCGTACCGTCGCCACCGATGACTACCAAAGCATCTATCTTTGCCGCTTTAAGATTCTGCAGCGCTTGCCCTGACATGTCGCGATAAGTGGTTTGTCCGTTTTCTGTTACCCGATAGCTGAATGGATTATCCCGATTAGTTGTTCCCAGTATAGTGCCGCCTCTTGGCAAGATGCCCGAAACATGAGCTAAAGTTAATTCAACCATCTGATTCTCAACAAGCCCGCCAAAGCCATTCCTAATCCCCGTTACTTTGATACCATAACCGAGCGCCGTACGAGCTGCTGCTCGGATAACAGCGTTTAAACCCGGACAATCGCCCCCGCCCGTTAGAACGCCGATACGCTTGATTTTGTTCATCTATATTCACCTCAAAATCACATTTTCTCAATACATCTAAGATTACAAAAAAAGACACCCGCTTGGATGTCATTTTTGTATAACTAGTCTTCGTCGATATGGTATTCACTAAATCCCATTTGCAGTTCTTTAGTATTTATGCTCTTAGTACAACTACCGGCAGTTTCCTCACCACGATTGTCAAGGTAGCGCTCAAGCTTTCGCTTAACCCGCTGTAAAGCATTATCAATTGATTTAACATGTCGTTTAAGCTCAATAGCTATCTCTTGATACGACTTACCATCAAGATAGGCCATGAGTACCTTCCATTCAAGGTCGCTTAGAATCTGCCCCATCTTTTCTTCGATATCGATAAACTCTTCCCGGCTGATTACAAGTTCCTCCGGATCGGTAATTTTAGAGCCTGACAGCACATCTAATAGGGTACGGTCAGAATCTTCATCATATATCGGCTTATTTAATGAAACATATGAGTTCAAAGGAATATGCTTTTGCCTGGTCGCTGTCTTTATAGCCGTAATAATCTGCCTGGTTACGCATAACTCCGCGAAAGCTCTAAAAGACGAGAGTTTATCGTTCCGAAAATCCCTGATCGCTTTATATAATCCAATCATGCCTTCTTGAATGATATCCTCACGGTCGGCACCAATTAAAAAATATGATCTGGCTTTAGCTCGAACGAAGTTGCGGTACTTGTTAATAAGATAATCCAGTGCGACTGTATTGTTGTTATCTTTGGCATCAGCAACTATTTCTTCATCAGTCATATTCTCAAAAGAACTGTACAGTNCGCATTGAGTATTAACCCGCATCGCATCTCCCCCACTTTCCAAATTACACTAANAAAAAGAAAATGCACTAAAAGCTAATTAGTGCCTAAAAAATAACGGGTACATGCTTCATTCAAGCAAATTATACCCTACCCCCCTTTACTTAGTCAAGCCCAACTTCTTTCCTAACGTCCGCGCCGGAGGTCGTCCAAGCGTTTAGCGACCTCACTGTTTAAGCGGTTTCCCAGTTCATGACGCCGAGATTTCAAGGCCGACTCGGCAAACCTTTCCTGTACTAGTTTGTTAACCCGTTTCACATCGCAGATTAGTTCCCGCGCTGGAATCCGAAAAGCCCCCGCCCCCAATATTACCAGCTGTTCAGCCCAATCAGACGTCACCACATAGACCCTCTCACCCTGGCGAACCAGGTTGTAGGCTGTTCTTTCAATATAACTATCAGCAGTCTCACCTTCACCGGTAAAAACTACATTTACGTCATTATAAATATGCTGCTCGGTGACAGCCCCGGACACACCATGCGCATCAAAAACGATCAAAACATTATAACCATGATATGAACCATAGTTAGCCATAATATCTATTAGCTTATCGCGGGAATGTTCAAGATCATTAAGCACCATAAGCTCAGGCCAGGCGTTTATAACATTATACCCGTCAACAAGCAGGGCTTCTTTGTCTTTACCCATATTGCGCTCTCCCATTCTTCAATCAGTACTTCATTTATTAACAGCAAACGGCGGCAATTTGTTGCCAACCTTAATTATGGTATTGTCAGGCAGATAGCGATCCTTTGACAATACTTCCCGTCTTATTTCCTGGCCGCCCTGACGAACTACTCTGATAGTTGTTATCTCATAGCCAGGTTTCCCTTGCTTGTCCACTTTTGTTTCACCTAAAAACAAGGTAGCATCTGGCTGTTTGACAACGGCCGGGGGAATAACCTGTTTGTTGGCCGATAATATTTCGATACTTTCCGGCAGGCGGGTTTGGCCAAATATACCCACATGCAATTTATTACCCTCAACCTCAGCCATTACCATGATAGGCTTATCAGTATTATTGGAGAATTTAAAGTCAAGCGCGCCATAAACAACAGTGGCGTCGCGTCCGAGCGGGACATAACCAAGCGGCTTGGAATGATTATAGCGCTCAATAACATTTAGGTTAGCCAAGAGTACGGCATTATAAATGGTTGAAGATACTTGGCAGACTCCCCCGCCAATGCCTGGAACCAGTTCACCGTCGACAAATTCCATAGCTTCCTTAAACCCATAGTCTTTTTCCCGCGGCCCAACTATTTCATTAAAGGAAAAAGTCTCGCCAGGATAAACTATATGCCCGTTAATTTTCCATGCAGCTAGTTTTATATTTGCCGTTCGATTACTTTCCTTGGTATTAAAAGCAGTTGTATAACTGCCGAGAAGTTCCTTAATTCCCGTTCGCGCTACATCATTTACCGTTATGGACGGATAAACGAGCGTTACCGGCAGGGGAACATTATTAACCTCAGGCCGTTTAAGCGCCTGTAAAACAAGAGGGCGAAGACCTTCTATATCAAGTTTCCGGCCTTGTTCCTGGGGAATTATACCGCCAGTAACAATACTGAGAGCTGCGTTCTTAGCCGGTCGGTCAATTTCATCACGCCATACATCTACCAAATTATCCAATTTACTCTCATTATAGCTGACACGCAGGGGGATGCGATACCCCTGATTAAGCGCTGCGTGAATATTTTTTATCCGTTCAAGGAGTGTACCGCGTCTGCCGACTCCCCACACTTCCTCAAGGGTACCATCAACATCGATGGTAAATTCAATACTCTGCGCGTCAACTTTAAAAATTGTATCGCCATAGTAAACGGTAATTTGCTTATTCTGCTGCTGCTTATTCCAAACAGCCAGAATTTGTTTAACTTCTTCTTTGCCCCGACCGCCAAGTTCTACTCCTTCTAAGGCTACCCCAGCGTATACTCTGTCCCCAAAAAGCGGCTTCGTTAAAGCATAACCGCCCGTCAGAGATGCTAGTATCGCTAAGGCTGCCACGGTACGCAGCCACCGTTTGTTCACCTAGTCTTCAGCTCCCGTTGCCTCAAGATTTCGTACAATAATAGTGAACATGCTACTGAAGCGTTTAATGAGTTTATCTGGCCTCTCATTGGAATTCGCACTATAAAGTCGCATTGCTCCTTAATGAGCCGCCCCATACCTTTTCCTTCACTGCCAATTATTACAGCGACTGGACCTGTCAAATCGGTATCATAATACTCTTTTGCGCCATCCATATCAGCACCGACAATCCATAAACCGGCAGCCTTGAGCTGCTTAATTGTCTGAGTGATATTGCCGATTCTGGCAATCGGCACATATTCAACAGCACCGGCCGAGGTTTTAGCCACCGTAGCCGAAATCGGACAGCTTCGGCGTTTTGGCAGAAGAACGCCATGTACACCGGCAGCATCAGCACTGCGCAGTATAGCACCAACATTATGGGGATCTTCCAATTCATCAAGGATTACAATAAACGGCGGCTCATTTTTGGCAGCCGCTGCTGCTAAAATATCTTCAACTTCAACGTAGGTGATAGGCGCCACCATAGCTACTATACCCTGATGCCGGCTATTGCCGGCCAGTTCGTCAAGTTTTGCCGAGTCGACTTCTTGCACTACCAATCCAAGCTCGCGCGCCTCACCGATGAGCGTTTTTACCGAGCCCTGGCGCTGCCCCTTTGCCACAAATAATTTATTTATTGACCGCCCGCTCTTTAAGGCTTCTGCCACACTATTGCGGCCTATGATAATCTCACTAGATTCTGCCATATAATATCCTCCTCGCCGCTCTCGCGGCATTTTATCTTTTCCATTATTTATGTTAATTATGTATAGGGAGTTACTTTTGGCATTGCCCCAAAAAGTAACAAAAAAAGTCTAGGCCCAGTCTTCCAGAAAAGGCCATTAAAGCACCATGGTTTATGTACGAAAAAGCATAGTTTTGTTATTCTCGTTTTTTCGTACCCTTATCGACCCTTAAGGCAGCGGTCGGTCCCGAAGGGATGGATTTTGGTGCTTTTGTATCAAGACAAAAGCACGGGCTTCACAATAGCCGTCTCTCCAAACCACGCTATGTGGCGAATGGAAAGAGTTTAGAAAAAGACTTGGCCTAGCCAAGTCTTATCTTTTCATTCTCGCCAACCGCCCGCAGGTCAGTTCCCCTTCACCGCAGTACCCTGAAGTCACGCAGGTTGGGCCGGCTTTTTCGAATAGCAGCGGCGCTACCTTTCTAACTTCGGCCAGCATTAACTCGGCCATTTTGCGGATTTCCCATTGCGCCCGCGTACAGCAGCGCAAGGAAAAAAAGTTCAGCAAGGCGCGGGCATTCATTGTTACGACAATTTTAGTCTCTGTTGCGTTAGCCAGGCAGTACCGGGCATCTTCTTTATGGACACCGAGTTCGACCAACTCATCATAGGTGGCTCTGATATTATCCATCAGCGCCTCAAACTTTTCCTTAGCCGCAGGATTTGCCGCGACTGTAGGCGGCAGGATATATTCAAAATCATGCTCGCTTACATAACGCTGTGATTGCTGGGAATATGATGCAATCCGGTGACGAACCAGTTGATGGGTAAGCACCCGCGATACGCCTTCAATTGCAAAGGTAAAACTTGCATGTTCTAGAGTCGAACTATGACCCATGTCGACAATTTTAGTTACTAATTTTTCGACCTGCGCATCTGACATTTTTTCAACAAGCTGTTCCGCTCCCACCGGCGAATAACATAGCCTCGCCGACATAGCCACTGCCCGCTGGGGTTCAGGAGTGTGGCTTATTAATTTTACCTTCATTCTATTCACCGCTATTCTTGTTTAGATTTGTCATTTCCCGGGAAATAATCACGAAAGCCTTCTCAGCAATTTCCGACATTCGGTCATAATTTCCGTTTAAATACAAATAGCCCAGCATAGCCTCAAAGCCGGTACTATACCGGTATTCACTTACTGTAGCACTCTTAGGTACATTAGATTTGGCATTACGGCCGCGTCTTACGACGGCCAATTCCTCTTCCGTCAGCATTTGTTCCAGTTCCCGGTAAGCTACAGCCTGCATAGCAGCCGAAACAATTTTTGCATCATAAGTATGTAATACCCGCACTTTATTTTGCTCATATGAAAGCAGTCTTGTCCGCACATACAGCGTAAAAAAAGCATCACCCACATAAGCCAAAACCAGCGCCGGTAATTGGTTTGGTTCGATTTTGCTGTATTTAGCAGGCGGAGCGCCGTCGACGGCGCCCGCGCCAAACATATTCTGCTTTAGAAACTGGAAGTGTTCAAAATTCATCGCTTTTTCCACCTAGCGCCTTGCGGCGAGTCTTCTATGACAATACCGGCGGCGCCTAAACTGTCCCGGATTTTATCAGCTGTAGCCCAATCTTTCTTTTTGCGAGCCTCCTGCCGAATATCAATTATGATATCCATTAACTGATTGACCAGCATATCAGCCCCATCCAGTTTTCCCTGACGTTCATTCACCAGCAGGCCCAATCCAATCCCTCAGCCATACCATAATATATATCACGCGCTTCGCCGACAGCAGCAGGGTCGTACGGAACTTTACCGGCTGCCGCTGCGCCATGATAAATATTTATTTCCTTCGCTAAGCCAAACATAACACTGATGGCCAAAGCAGTATTAAAATCGTCGTCCATTGCCGCATTAAAATCAATCTCAGCTCTTTCGGCAGCTGCTCTAAGTGCGGCTGATTCTGCACTTGCTTCACCGCTAGGCAGCGCTTCTAACGACCGCATGTTATCAATTGCATTCTTGAGACGTTCAAGGCTGCGCCCCGCCTCAGTAAGCCGTTCATCGCTGAAATCCAGCGGGCTGCGGTAGTGTGTAGCCAAGATAAAGAACCGGAGCACCTCGGGCGGATAATGCGCTAAGATATCTTTCACCAGGAAGAAATTTCCTAACGATTTACTCATCTTCTCTTCATTGACAGTGATAAACCCATTATGCAACCAATATCTGACAAACGGCTCTTTACCGGTATAGGCTTCGGACTGAGCAATTTCATTCTCATGGTGGGGGAAAATTAAATCACTGCCGCCCCCATGAAAATCAAAACTATTTCCCAAATACTTAAGTGACATTGCCGAACATTCAATATGCCAGCCCGGCCGTCCCTTACCCCACGGACTATCCCATGACGGTTCGCCAGGCTTAGCACTTTTCCATAAGGCAAAATCCATCGGGTGATTTTTACGATCATCGACGTCCACCCTGGCACCGGCTTTCATATCGTCTAAACTGCGGCCGCTAAGTTTACCATAGCCTTCAAATTTGGCAACCGAGTAATAAACATCGCCGTCTACTACATATGCGAACCCTTTATCAACCAGCTTTTGGACCATCTCAATTATCTCGTTCATATGCCCGGATACTGTGGGATATATATCTGCCCGTTTGACATTGAGCTTATCCATAACCTCATAATATGATGCTATATACCGGTTAGCGATTACGTCCCAGCTCACATTCTCGGCATTCGCTGTATTAATTATTTTATCGTCAACGTCAGTGAAGTTCTGAACATGCAGTACTTTATAACCGCGTTTTTCAAGATATCTCTTGATAACATCCCAAGTGATGAATGGACGGGCGTTCCCGATATGCGGATGATTATAAGGCGTTACACCGCAGACATACATTTTGACTTTGCCCGGCTCTACTGGGGTAAATTCTTCTTTTTGCTTTGTTAACGTGTTATATACTTTTAAGGTCAATCTTTATTCAACTCCTTTTCTAATTCTTCCACGCGTTTTTCTAGTCTAGTCATATTACGCTGAATACACATCATCATTTCTGCCATCGGATCAGGAAGATCATTGTGTTCTAGATCAATTTCGGAGGATGCACTGCCAACCTTTTTTCCATTATGCCATACTATTTTACCCGGAATACCGACAACGGTCGAATTAGGCGGGACTTCCTTGAGGACGACTGACCCTGCCCCAATTTTAGAGCCGTCGCCAACTTTAAAAGAGCCAAGCACTTTTGCACCGCTGGCTACTACAACATTATTACCGATCGTCGGATGCCGCTTACCTTTTTCCTTGCCGGTACCGCCGAGAGTCACCCCTTGATACAAGGTAACATTATCGCCTAGTTCTGCTGTTTCACCAATAACAACGCCTGTACCATGATCAATAAATAGTCCTTCACCAATTTTTGCCCCAGGGTGAATTTCTATCCCGGTCAAAAATCGGCCCAAATTGGATATCATCCGCGGCAGAATTATCCAGCCCCGTTTATAAAGATAGTGGGAAATACGATGCAGCCAGATAGCATGAAGCCCAGGATAACAGAGTAGCACCTCAAATACGCTTCTTGCCGCCGGATCGCGTTCAAAGATAACTTTTAAGTCTTTTTTAATACGGTCAAACATCACCTGCAAACCTCCATCTTCACGCTGATTAATGCGGAATATAAAAAACCACCATCTCCAATACAGAGACGGTGGTCCGTGGTTCCACTCTGCTAGCGCATCTTTCAATACGCCGCTTTACTGCACGGTAACGGGTGCCACCGGGACGACCTACAGTATTCACAGTCAGCCGTCAGCTCATGGGTGCATTTGGGCGCTTCTTATCCCGGTATTGCTTACAGCCGGTGGCAATACCTCTCTGAAGGGTAGGTTAACGCTTACTTCTCCCAATCATTGCATTATCATTTATATATATGCATTATATTAACAGTACGTTACCCTGTCAATTACAATTTGCTTAAGATTAATTCAACCCGTTTCAAAACTCGCTCGCGGCCGATAAGCGGAATTATCTTATCAAGGTCAGGCCCATGCATCTTTCCGGTTATCGCTACGCGGATCGGCATGAAAACCTTTTTGCCGCCTAGTTTAAGCTCTTTGGTAATGCTCTTAAGCAATGCTTTTATTTCGGGGGCGTCGACAGTGTCAAGCGCCTCCAGTTTAGTGCGGAAAGCCGCCATTACGTTTGGTATGTCAGCGTCACGCAGGATTTCGCGAGCTTCATCAGTCTCAAATTCGACATTGTCATTAAAGAATATATCAATATGGTCAACGATTTGCGCCGCATAGCTGATATATTCCTGCAAAACAGCAACTACTTTAACCAGCCAAGCCCATTGTTCGGTTGAAAGCTCATCAATATAGCCGGCTGTTTTTAGATGCGGAAGAGCCAGTTCAGTAATGAGTTCCGGGGCGGCCTGTTTGGTATAATGCGCATTAATCCAATTAAGCTTATCGAGATCGAACACAGCAGGATTTTTGGCTACACGATCCATAGAGAACTGCTCAACAAGCTCCTCAAGCGAAAAGATTTCTTGTTCTGAGTTCGGAGCCCAGCCCAAAAGTGCCAGGAAGTTGACGATAGCCTCCGGCAGGTAGCCTAATTTGCGATATTGCTCAACTGAGGTTGCGCCATGGCGCTTACTCATTTTAGTGCGATCCTTACCCAAAATAAGCGATATATGACCAAACTTAGGCAGTTCAAATCCCAGCGCTTCATAAAGCAGAATTTGCCGCGGGGTATTGGACAAATGTTCCTCGGCTCGAATAACATGAGTAATATGCATAAGGGCATCATCAAGGACAACCGCGTAATTATAGACCGGAATTCCATCTGATTTGACGATAACAAAGTCACCGACGCCATTGGAATCAAAACTTACTGTGCCGCGAACCATATCGGTAAAGATAATCGGCTTATTGGGAGGAACGTGGAACCGCACGACTGGTTTGCGGCCTTCAGCTACAAGGCGTGCTTTGTCTTCCTCCGTCAAATTGCGGCAGCGTCCCGAATAGCATGGAGTTTCGCCTTTAGCCATCTGAGCCTGCCGTTCTGCTTCAATTTCTTCTTCAGTACAATAGCAGTGATAAGCCTTTCCGCTTTCGAGTAATTGATGGGTATATTTACGATAAATATCAAGCCGTTCAGTCTGACGGTAAGGACCATAAGGACCATAAGGACCTTCAACGTCAACCCCTTCGTCCCATGTTATGCCAAGCCACCGCAGGGCTTCTTTAATATTTTCTTCGGATTCTTTGCTTGAGCGTTCCCGGTCAGTGTCTTCAATTCTAAGAATAAGTTTGCCGCCATGCTTTTTAGCGAGCAGCCAGTTAAACAGCGCCGAGCGAGCGCCACCAATATGAAAAGGTCCGGTTGGACTGGGCGCAAACCGTACCCGAAGTTCTTGTTGTGACATATGTAAAGATACCTCCATGAAGTTTTGCAGTTTATTCTAATTTTAGCAGATTGTCCTGAGTTGTGCAAAAGTGAAATTAAGTAGAAATATAAAACGCCAAAAAAGGCACTTAGCTTTCGCCGCAGGGAAGTTCCCACTGGACCAAAAGCTAAGCGCCTTTTTTCACTGAACCTTTAACAGAAACAGACCCTTAACAATATCCGGCGTAATGAAAGTCGTGTTAGCCTGACTGCCCGTCGACACAGGCTGGGCTCCATCGGCTAATATGGTTAAACGCCATACAACACGATCATTATACCAAAACTCAGTACTGGTTGCCCCGTCATTCTGACGAACAATGTTTATATTAACCTTAAATTCAGCAGCAAGAGCTTGATTCGGCCATAGGATCAATACAGCAGCGGCTAAGACCAAAATTAACCGGCGCATCGCCACCCCTCCTATTGTTAAAACGACTTACGGTGCCATTAAAAATATTATAATAATTTCAATTTTTTATTGAATACTTATAATATGTGTAGATGCGCTCTATTTATTCAACTGTTTCTGTAATGCAGCTTTTATATAAATGAGTTAAATCTTGATGATAGTTGCTATAGCATAAGCTGAAATGCCTTGACCCTGACCGACAAAACCTAAGCCCTCAGTTGTGGTAGCTTTGACATTTACTTGATTGTCTGAGACTTCCAATGTCTTGGCAATATTTTTATTCATTTGGGGAATATAGGCGGCTAGTTTGGGTTTTTGCGCAACAATTGTGGCGTCGATATTATTGACTGCATAACCATGGTCAGCGATGATTTCCTTAACTCTAGCCAGCAGCATCAGGCTTGACGCTCCTTTGTACTGCTGATCACTATCTGGAAAGTGCCGACCAATATCGCCAAGCGCCGCGGCTCCCAATAACGCGTCTTTAATGGCATGGAGCAGCACATCAGCGTCAGAATGGCCTTCAAGACCAAGCTGATACTCAATCTCTACACCACCTAATATTAACTTGCGGTTCTCGACTAAGCGGTGCACATCGTAACCTATACCTGCCCTCGTCATATGCCGTTACCTCCTTGTTTTAACAGCGCCTCGGCTATTATTAGGTCCTCCGGCGTAGTAATTTTAATATTATTATAGCTGCCTTGTACAATTTTGACTTTAACACCCAGTCGTTCTACTAAGCTAGCATCGTCAGTACCCAAATAACCATCTCGGGCAGCGTTTGTATATGCCTGTTGCAGCAGCTCGGTAGCAAAAGCCTGAGGCGTCTGAATTGCCCATAAAGTGTGACGGGGTGGTGTCGCAGTTATAAAGCCTTCAGTATCAACTGTCTTTATCGTATCTTTTACAGGAACAGCAACACCGGCAGCACGATATTGCCAGGCAGCTGCAATAACGTTTCGAATTGTTTCCAACTCGATTAGCGGGCGCGCTCCGTCGTGAACTAAGGTAATTTCGCAATCGTTATCAACAACGGCAAGCGCATTGGCGATCGAATACTGCCGCTCACTTCCCCCGGCAACGACTTTCCAGGGTTTTATAATATCAGCATTAGCTAATAATTCTTTGACCTCCGCCGCCTCGTCAGGCCCGGTCACAATCACAAGCTTGTCAATCTCCTCGCATTGTGAAAACTTTTTGACAGTGTGTACAAGCACCGGACAATGAGAAAGAGGGATAAAAACTTTGTTTATCCCTCTGCCCATACGTTTACCTCGACCGGCGGCAGCGATTATGGCTGTCACCTTCATACTTCACACTCCACGGTCGCCGCTAAAGGCCCATCAGCGTCGTTACTCCTGCGAGCACTTACTTCGACGTACTTCCAGTACGCCTGCGTTCGTGTTCTCGTCACGCCTAGCATCTAGACCTTTATCAACAACCTTCGTTTTTTTAATAATGATAGCTTTGAATTTCACTAAACGGGGCTACGCCCCTCGTTCAATAGCTTTCGGTTTGGCAAATATCATCCGACCGGCAGCCGTCTGAAGCACAGATGTCACCAGAACACCGACTGTTTCACCGATATGCTTCTTGCCTCCGTCAACGACAATCATTGTGCCGTCATCCAAATAAGCAACGCCTTGGCCTAATTCTTTGCCGTCTTTAACGACATGAACCGTCATTTCTTCACCTGGTAATACGACCGGTTTTACAGCATTGGACAGCTCATTGATATTCAGAACTGAAACGCCCTGCAACTCGGCAACTTTATTAAGATTATAGTCATTAGTGATAATCTTAGCATTGAGTTTCTGGCCGAGTTTAACAAGTTTAGAATCAACTTCAGCGATATCATCAAAATCCTGGTTATCGATTTTGACGTAAAGTCCCAGTTCTTTTTGCATACGATTAAGAATATCCAGGCCACGGCGGCCGCGATTACGTTTTAGCAAATCTGAAGAATCAGCAATGTGCTGAAGTTCTTCGAGGACAAAAACCGGTATCAGCAGCGTGCCTTCAATAAAACCGCTTTTACAGATATCTGCAATTCGTCCGTCAATAATCACACTTGTATCAAGAAGTTTGTACTGATAGTTGTTGGCACCTTGTTTGTCTTTAGGCCGATCTTTACCGACAAACGGTAATGATCCGAATAGATGAAATAATTCGTCACGTTTTCGAATAGCGATATTTATACCTAGATATCCAAGTATAATACTAATTACTCCCGGAATATAACTTCCAACAATCGGAACAGGCAAAAAAGCCGATCCTAAAAGATTAGCAATTATTAGGCCGATAGCAAGACCAATAGCTCCCGCCAGTACGTCATTAACTGGCATTTTGTTGAGCCTTGCCTCTATCCAGTAGGTAAAACGCCACAGGTGCTTGATTAAATACGGCGCAATTAAGAAACCAACGGCACCACCTACTACAGCGCTAAAGATGAATGACATGATAGTAGCTACCGTGCTGCCAAACATGCCCATCCGCAAAAATTCAGCATTTACCGCAGTCGTAAGAAAACGACTAATCCATTCAGTTAGCATTAAACCAGCAACACCTGACAGGGCAGTGATAACAAAACGTAGAATTTTGTCGAGCAAAACTTCACCTCCCCTCACTACGCATTAATTATAATAAAGTTTTGCGTTTACCACAAGCGTATATAAATTCGCCAAAATGTGGAAACAGGTTTATTTTACCCCTTTGGTAACAAAAAAATACGTCAGTTTCCTGGCGTATTTCCTTGAAGTAGACCATTAACCCAATCTTCAACCCTGCTGGCATCCTTGCCGCAAGCTAATACCAACTCACTTACCATGATGTGTTTAGCAGTATCTAATAACCGCCGTTCACCGGTGGAAAGTTTTTTAGCGTGATCTTGCTGCATAAGATTTCGCACGACTTCTGCGACCTCATAAATACTGCCGCTTTTTATTTTGGCCAGATTCATGTTAAATCGGCGGTTCCAATTAGCATTAACCTGGTCAGGTTCAGACTTTAGGATATCAGCAACTTTTTCTACTTCAGTATCTCCTATAACTTCTCGTAGTCCAACATTATTAACATTGTGCAACGGAATCATAACCTTCATTCCGCCATACGGTATACTCAAAATATAATACTGCTGACGCTGACCCAGCACTTCATGTTCCTCGATAGCCTCAATAACTCCGGCTCCATGCATCGGATATACGACCTTATCCCCAACTGTCAACATTCGCAGCACCTCCTACTATCAAGATTATAGCATAAAGGCACCTTTTTGTCAAAATTTAATATTCTAGCATAGCATTATGTTATTGTCAATAAAACATTTTCGCATTTTTTAGCATCTTTCAATCTCAGTTGTTACGGTATGTCAAAACTCATCCCTTAAAGTTCACTTTAATCCTGAATAGTGATTGACAATAATAAACATCTGTCTATATAATTAACTCAAAGTGAGGTGTCACGCAAATGCAAGAGAAAAGTTGCCAGGATTTCCAGTCCGCTGTTGACGATTACTTGATTCGTCATCGCAGTGCTCTCGATGTGCTGACCAAGTACCAGGAGGCTTCCGCCCGCGTTAACCGTGCTTTTGCCAAAGCAGTAACTGAATGCGGTTGTGTACAGATAAACGCCAGTCGTCAGCAAGTGCCTGCCGATGCCGAATTTAGTGACCTGAAAAACTTTATGTCTTCCCACTTATCAGGTGAGCCTTGTGACAACTGTAAAGAGGTATTAAATAAAGAATTAGGGCATAGCATATTTTATTTAGCTGCTCTTTGCAATATGTCTGGTTTGAATCTTTTTCAGGTGATTAATGATGAATATAAGAAAGTCACTACATTAGGACTCTATCATTTATTATAATTTTTCAAGCACGGTCTGAACGACCGTGCTTTTTTTGTCACCAGAATTATAAGTCTAAAATTCTGGTGACAAAAGCGCAAGCCGGGGTTTCTAAATTTCTGCCGGGATTGTCAGGAANGACTAAGCCGTTTATATCGTTACATAAATACCAGGTGCANCGGATATGATAAAAACATCATACAGTATTGAGGTGTCGCCATGCCTTGGCTATTATCGTTTGCACTGGCCTTTTTATTCATTATCCAACCCTGCCCTATAGCCTATTCAGCCGAGCCATATGACAGTTCAGAACATACGGGTTACGTCACTATTATTGACGAGCATGGCGCTATTATAATGCAGACAGGACTCAATATCAGTCCTGGCGATGAATTTATCAACGAAGATAATCGCGTCTACCAAATTCTCACTGTCGACAACAATCTAGCCAGAGCCCGCTTTATACGGGATGATTTAAGTCTAGGTATAGAACCTGAGGCACTTCCAGCGCAAGCACAGGTAGTGCAGGGAATCGCCCAAGCCCCTGTCGATAGCCCTGTCAAAATAGCAATCTACCATACTCATACCGATGAAAGTTATATCCCAACAGACGGTAAGTCGAATATGGCCGGCAAGGGTAGTATTATGCAAGTTGGAAGTGCCTTTGCGGAACGGCTTCAGCAGCTTGGCTACAGCACCAACCACAGCAAAACCCTTCATGATCCGCACGATGCTAATGCCTACCATCGTTCACGCCGTACCTTCACTAAGTTGCTTAAGGAACAGCCTGCAGCCTTATTTGACCTCCATCGTGACAGTGCACCGCTTAGCGTTTATAAAACGACAATCAATGGTCAAGATACCGCTCGGCTACTGCTTGTCGTTGGCCGGCAAAATCAAAACCATAATACAACCTTGAATTATGCAAGACAATTAAAAAGGCAGGCTGACAAGCAGTACAAAGGCTTAGTCCGAGGAATATTTATCGCTCGCGGGAACTACAATCAGGATTTAAATCCGCGAGCCATGCTAGTAGAAGTCGGTACGCAATTTAATACCCGCGCCGCTGCTGAGCGCGGTATAACGCTTTTTGCTGATGTCCTCCCTAGCCTGATAGCGCCTAATCGGAACGGAGCAGCCCAAGCCGGTCCTGTTGCCGGTCAATCTCCCGACCAAGGTTCCGGGCAAAGTACTGCTCAAGCTGCCGGACAAGCTGCTGCCGAGTCTTCTCCGCCACAGGTTAGAAGCTATCTGACTGATATTGTTCTAACACTGGCAGCATTAGTTGCAGGTATACTTGCTTACTTGTATCTTAGCACTGGCAGTTGGGAGGAAGTAAAAAACAAGCTGAAAAAATTCCGCAAGTATGAATTTACCAATTTCTTCGGCCGACGTAAAAAGTAAAACATTACAATACCTCTAGAACAGGCTGATAAAGGGGTTGTGCTGTATTATGGTGCTCAAGCGCCGTACCCTACTAATTACCGGTATTATTACCTTATTCTTAATAATCGCTGCGCTGGCATTTCTGCACTTGCTACCTATGAATATCTTTTCAGTGCAGCAAAAGCCAGAGCAAGCCCCTCAAAAGGTATATGACTACTATCTAATCATTGATGAGCAGACTAATCAAACTATAATGTATGTGCCGCTCGTCGTCAGCATTGGCGATGAAGTTATCTCAGAAGAAAATAAGTATTACGAGATTGTCCGGATCGAAGAAAACCGGGCCTACGCCAGGTTCATTAAACACATCGAGATAGATAAATATCAGCCAAAAGCCAATTCACCGTAATTTTTATGCTAAAAGCGACGGTCCATCAGCGCTTGCTCCCGCAGACGCCGTAGGCCGTCTTTTATTGTTTTGGCCCGTACTTCGCCGATGCCTTCAACATCGTCCAGTTCGGCAATTGACGCATTATAAATATTTTTAAGCGTTTTAAAGTGCATAACAAGATTTTCAATTACCGGTACCGGCAGTCTTGGGATAAGCTGCAGTATCCGATAGCCCCTTGCTGCAATCGGAACGTCAATGGCATTTGCGGTAACACCATATCCCAGTAGCCTGCAGACCGTATAGGGGTCAAGTGAATCTTCCGGCAGTTCTGCCAGCTGCTCACGCACTTCAAGATACATTTCCGGATCACTGCTTAAACAGTAATCTTTAACCAGAAGCTGAACCTCATCTTTATCAGGAGTCAGTTCTTCCAGTTGCATACTTATAAGCCGCCCCTCCCGCCCCAATTCGATAACATCGCGGGAAATATCGCGGGTGATACGTCTGGCTTGCTCGGCTCTGATAATAAGCGCGGCAACGTCCGAAAGTGATACCAAATCATCAAACTCAAGCGCCGTCAGCGTACCAAGTCCGGCAACAAGCACTGAGCGATATTTTTCCAGCGTCTGCAGCGCCTGATTTGCGCGGTTAATGATCACTGTAATATCCTTCAACGTATAACGCAGGTTCCCCAAATATAAAGTAATAAGATTGCGCCGCTGCGAAATTGCAATAACAAGCGCTCCCGTTTGTTTGGCTACCCGTTCAGCCGTCCGGTGCCGTGTGCCGGTTTCTTTTGTTATGATAGCCGAATTAGGCACCAGTTGAGCGTTCGCACATAATACGCGCGTGGCGTCGTTTGATAATACAATAGCGCCATCCATTTTAGCAAGCTCATAAAACCCAGCAGGCGTATAATCGCAATTCAGGGCAAAACCGCCGTCAACAAGTTCCATAACAGCTGGATTATTACAAATCAACACTAAGGCACCCATTTTTGCCCGCAGGATATTCTCAAGTCCTTCTCTTAACAGTGTTCCAGGCGCAACTGATTTTATCGTATTTATAAATCTCTCGTCCCACAATTTCTCCTCACGGGTTTAAATCATATAAAAACTGCCTCCATTGCCTCAACGACACTGCTTACTCCTACAATATCAAGCCCGCGCTGACGAATTTTCAGACCTGCTAAATTACCGGCAGGGATTATAAACTTTTTAAAACCTAAAGTGGCCGCCTCACTGATACGCATATCAATACGCGGTACCATTCTTACTTCGCCGGTTAAACCCACTTCACCCATCACAACAGTATGAGCGTCAATCGGTATATTGCGAAAACTTGATGCAACTGCCAAGGTTACCGCCAAATCAGCTGCCGGTTCTACTATTTTAATTCCCCCCACTGCATTAACATAAGCATCCTGATTGCCAAGCATCAGCCCCACCCGTTTTTCGAGTACGGCCATCAATAGAATTAGTCGGTTATAGTCGAAACCGGCCGCCATGCGGCGCGGCATACCAAAACAGGTTGTGCTGACCAGTGCCTGAATTTCAATTAAGAGCGGTCTAACACCTTCAAGATAAGCAAGCACTACTGAACCCGGCGTATTTTGAGGCCGCTCAGTTAAAAGCAGCGCTGAAGGATTCTGCACCTCAGCCAGGCCAGTTTCCTCCATCGAGAAAATACCGCTCTCATTTGTTGAACCAAACCGGTTCTTTATTGCCCTCAGTACCCGAAATGAATAACTTCGTTCACCTTCAAAATAAAGAACAACGTCCACCATATGTTCAAGTAACCGCGGCCCGGCAATATTACCTTCTTTAGTTACATGACCGATAATCGCAATTGGGATGTTACTTTCTTTTGCCAAGCGCAAAAGCTTACCGGTTGATTCCCGAACCTGACCTACAGTTCCGGGTGCGCTAGCCACATCCGAACTATACATTGTTTGAATAGAATCGATTATCACTAACGCTGGCTTCAAATTAGCCGTTTCTATGGCAATGATATCAAGATTAGTTTCAGTCATAATCAAAAGATTATCATTTAGTTTATCCAACCGCTCTGCCCGCATTCTTGTCTGGGCGGCAGATTCTTCGCCCGATACATAAAGAACAGTACCATACCTTTGACTTACCCCTGCCGCGACCTGCAGGAGCAGCGTCGATTTTCCGATTCCAGGGTCACCCCCGATGAGCATTAGCGCACCCGGTACAATGCCCCCCCCTAAAACTCGGTCAAACTCGTCCACTCCAGTCGCTCGTCGTGGTAATGCAGTAGTATCAACTGCAGTAATTGGGCAAGGTTTAATTGAAGCGCGCGTTACTACTGACTTATTATCCGCTTTGACCACAGGCTCCTCAACCATACAGTTCCACATATTGCAGCTTGGGCATTTACCCAGCCACTTAGGCGAATCATAACCGCATTCCTGACAAACAAATTTTAACTTTAGCTTCGACAATTGATAACTGCACCTCACCATATTAAAAAAGCACCCTACAATCAGTAGCGCACTGACCTGTAGAGTGCTTTCGTTAAATATTAGGATTTTCCTGCCAATTTATCTGAAGTTATTAGTAATCTATTTTTTTGTGAATAAAAGTTTACCCTGCTCGTCGGCGTCGACCACTACAGTGTCGCCAGTGCCTGCTTCCCTGCTTAACATCATCTCGGCTATGCTGTCCTCGACCATTTTTTGAATAGCCCGCCGCAAAGGCCTTGCACCGTATGCATAATCGCGCCCTTCTTTAAGCAGCTCAGCTTTAGCTTTTTCAGTGACCTCAAGCTTAATATCGCTATTAGCCAACCGCTTTTCTACATCTTTGAGCATAATGTCTACGATTTGCGTAAGCTCAGTATCATTTAGACTGGAAAAGACGATTAATTCGTCAACACGATTAACAAATTCAGGCCGGAAAGTCCGCTTAACCTCCTCCATAACCCGTTCTTTTGCAGCCTCGGCATTGTCACTCTTAGTGTCGGCCAAGAAGCCCATAGCTGAGGTTTCTTTGCGAAGATGCTGAGCACCAACATTTGACGTCATAATAATTACGGTATTTTTAAAGTCAACTGTCCGCCCCTGGCTGTCAGTAAGCCGGCCGTCTTCAAGGACTTGAAGCAGGATGTTAAAGACGTCGTAATGCGCCTTTTCAATCTCATCAAGCAGAATTACCGAGTAAGGCTTGCGCCGAACAGCATCGGTTAACTGACCGCCCTCATCATAACCTACATAACCTGGAGGCGCGCCCACCAAGCGCGATACTGTATGCTTCTCCATATACTCTGACATATCAAGTCTAATCATATTGGCTTCGTCACCAAATAAAGCTTCCGCTAAGGCTCGCGCCAACTCGGTTTTGCCTACGCCGGTCGGTCCCAGGAATATAAACGATCCAATTGGCCGCTTGGGATCTTTTAGGCCGGCACGCGCCCTCCTAATCGCCCTCGCTACGGCTTTTACAGCGTCTTGCTGCCCAACTACCCGCTCATGAAGAACATCTTCCAACTTAAGCAGACGGTCAGCTTCCTCTTCAGCTAACTTCTTAACCGGGATTCCGGTCCAGGTAGCAACAACATGAGCAATATCCTCATCAGTTACTACCGTCCGCTCGCCAGTCTGACGTCGTGCCTGCTGTTTAGACTCAAGTTCCTCGCGAAGCCGTTGCTCTTCGTCGCGCAGTTTTGCGGCCTGTTCAAATTCTTGACCGTTAATAGCAGCCTCTTTCTCTGTCCTGATTTTTTCTAAACGCTTCTCGATATCAGTTACATCGGGCGGAGTTGAAAAGGCGCTTAAGCGGGCACGTGACGCCGCTTCATCCATAAGGTCAATTGCTTTGTCCGGCAGAAACCGGTCGCTGATGTAGCGATGCGAAAGCTGTACCGCAGCCGTAATAGCTTCATCAGTTATTTGGACTCCATGGAAGGCTTCATATTTATCACGAATACCGCGCAAAATTGCGATAGCATCCTCGACTGTCGGCTCACCGACCATTACCGGCTGGAACCTCCGTTCCAGGGCAGCGTCCTTTTCAATATATTTTTTATACTCATTAAGGGTTGTTGCACCGATTGTCTGGAGCTCACCGCGCGCTAAAGCAGGCTTTAAGATATTGGCGGCATCAATAGCGCCTTCAGCCGCCCCTGCGCCAATCAAAGTGTGAAGTTCATCGAGAAACAAAATTACATTACCGGCTTGGCGGATTTCATCCATAATTTTTTTTAGCCGTTCTTCAAATTCACCCCGGTATTTAGCGCCGGCCACAATGCCGGCCATATTCAGCGAGATTACTCGTTTGCCGCGCAAAATCTCAGGCACCCTGTTATCAATAATCCGCTGAGCCAGTCCTTCAGCTACCGCTGTTTTACCTACACCGGGCTCACCGATAAGTACAGGGTTATTTTTGGTACGGCGGCTAAGTATCTGAAGAACCCGCTCAATTTCTTGCTCACGGCCGATAACAGGGTCAATCTTGCCAGCTTGGGCTAGTTTGTTAAGATCGCGCCCATACTGATCAAGCATCGGCGTACTCCCGCTAGCCTGTTGGTGCTGACCGGAAGCAGGCTGAGGTGTACTGCCGCCCTGCATTGCAAATCCGCCCAATAGTTCAATAACCCGTTGCCGCACAGCATTAATATCTGCGCCAAGACTGGCGAGAACTTGAGCTGCCACCCCCTCACCTTCGCGAATAAGTCCTAGGATAATATGCTCAGTGCCTACATAGTTGTGACCTAAACTCCGCGCCTCATCCATTGCCAGTTCAATAACCTTTTTAGCCCGTGGTGTATATGCTACCTGCTGCCCAGTAGACTGGCCGCGTCCAATTATTTGTTCTACTCTGCTACGTACAGCCTCGAGACTTATATTCAACGAATTCAGGGCTTTGGCGGCCACTCCTTCTCCCTCATGAATAAGCCCTAGCAACAGGTGCTCTGTACCAATATAATCATGACCTAATTTACCTGCTTCCTGCTGGGCCAGGATTAGTACTTTTGTTGCTCTTTCTGTAAATCTACTAAACATTAACGTCCCTCCTTAACATGTTTTATAGTCTCACGAATTACCTGCGCTCTCAATTTATCACGCTCAGTTTCGGAAATGCCGTTTCTGGCGGCAAATTTTAGTAAATAATTTGGTCTAGTGGTAACCAGTAGTTCATTGAAAATTGTCGCGGGAACTTCATCGACTATCTTAAGATCGATGCCCAGCCGCACCTCACTTATGAGTGATAGAGCCTCCTGCCCGCTCATACTTCGCGCGTAACTAAGCGTTCCGTATGCCCGCCACAGCCTATCAGCAAGCGTTTGCGATGAATGCCGCAGCAAATATGCTCTAGCTGTCCGCTCCTGATCGACAATCTGCTGGGCAACGCTTTTCAGATTATCTATTATGCCTTGTTCGGTATAGCCTAATGTTAATTGATTTGAAATTTGAAAAATATTACCCGCGGCTTCCGTACCCTCGCCATATAAACCGCGAATAGCCAGCCCAAGCTGGGTAGAAGCATTAATAATCCTATTTATCTGCCGAGTAATAACCAATGCCGGTAAATGGACCATAACAGAAGCCCTTAGCCCAGTGCCTAAATTAGTTGGACACGCTGTTAAATAACCCATTTGTTCGTTAAAAGCAATATCATGCTTGGCTTCAATTGTGTCATCTATTTGGTTAGCCAAAGCCAGGGCGTCTACTAAATTAAGACCGGATCTCATACATTGGATACGAAGATGATCTTCTTCATTAATCATTATACTAACAGCCGCATCATCCCGGACAATGAGCGCCCGATGTTCAGGGTGCTCAACATAGTACGGGCTGACAATGTGTTTTTCTACTAAAACATTTCGTTCTAAAACTGAAAGCTGATCCATCTTAATATACATATAGTTGTGGCTATCGGCCGTCCTCAGTACATTTACTGTACTCTTCAGTTGATCGGCCACCTTAGCCAATTGTTCGCCGGCAGCCCGATTAGGAAATGGCAGGCTGCATAAATTGCGGGCCAGGCGTATGCGGCTTGATAATGCGATATCAGCCTCAGCACCGCTGCCGCTCATCCATGGCACCGCCGGCTGGTCAAGCAACTCATCAAAAGACATACTTCTTACCCCCTATTTTTCTCTATTCAGCTGCTTTTCAAGAACACGAATTTGATCACGCAGTTTTGCAGCCTCTTCATATTCTTCCCTTGCTACGAAATGTTCGAGTTCTTGCCGCATCTTTTTGAGCTGCTGTTTTACAGCAATTTTTCCTCCGCTGCGTTTAGGCACTTTCCCAGTATGAGCACTAGAGCCATGAATTCGTCTAAGCAATGGCACTAACCGTTCACCGAAAGTAGCATAGCACACATTGCAGCCGATTTTACCGTTTCGGCTGAAATCACGATAAGTCATACTGCATTGCGGGCAGGCTATCTCGCTTTGCACCTGGCCGCCGTCGCCATATACAGTATTAAAAATCCCTTTTAGGAAGTCATGGACCGAAAAGTTATCATCAAATGAAATCTTCATTTCACCATGTTCAGAAGCACACTGCTCACATAAATGCTTTTCAACCTTTTGATTATTTACGATTTTAGTAATATGCATACACGCCGGACGTTTTCTACACTCATCACACAACACCAAGCATCCCTCCTTTTTACAGATAAGCTAACGAAGACAATAATTCTTTCATCATAGTGGCACGTTTAGCCGGCTCCACTTCCTTGAAAATCAGACCGTAGAAATTGACTAACAACCTTGCCTCCCTAATTGTCAAAAAGCCATATTTATTCAAATGTCTTGTAATATATTTAATCTCTTCTATAGTAGTTGTTTCCGAAATTTGTTCAGCCGCGTCTTCAAAGATAATATTTTGCAGGGGGATACGCGCAATCCGAATAAATCCACCCGAGCCGCGGCGTGATTCGACAATAAATCCTCGATCTACAGTAAACCGGGTACTAAGCACATAGCTAACTTGTGAAGGAGCACAATCAATTTCTTCGGCAATTTCATTCCGCTGGAGGATCACTATATCATCATTTCCGTTCGTCATCTTACTTAAAATAAATTGTTCAATAATATCAGCTAAATTACCCAAAACATCACCACCATTTAGTTTGACCTTTTGACTTTAGAATTATTATATTTGACATTTTGACTTTTTGCAATAGCTTTGCCACTAAATTAGTAAAAAAATTCCGGTATTATTAATTATTGTTTCACCCTTTGGTAAACGATATGTGTAAGGGAAAATAAAAAGGAGCTATATAGCTCCTTTTGTTTCCTACATTAAATTTGGTGCCTTAGCAAGTGTTTGGCGGGCCTCCGCCACTATTGTCTCAATAATAACTGCGGCAGGCTCAATTTTCTTT
>JGI24708J26588_10000091_pt1 | contig 64832 bp, 64 predicted proteins | sample BioPla1DNA2_FD_26588 | JGI IMG/M metagenome (IMG submission 26588) | reverse complement strand
TTTTCCTCATAATATTTTTTTGACATGTCTTTCTCCTCCAATAATTTTATTATATCATGTTCGGAGAAAAACTGTCCTATTTAGTATAGCCTATCCAACTTTTAATATCTTTATACGGAAATACGATATCATTTTTATCTAAAATATCAACAAAATGCTTTTCAAAATCAATTATAGAAATCAGCTTGCTTTCGTCAAGATACTTTGTAATTACTTCAAAAGTATATAGGGTAGCTGTTGTTTTTATTTTATTGACTAAAAATTCTCTAGTTAGTTCTTGATATATGTAGTTGATGCTAGCAAAAGTACATAATTCTTTGTGAACAAATGATTTTTTATAAGTTATTTGATTATTTTCTTTTCTAGTTATTTTGTAACTATTTAAGAAGACAAAGCCTTTTTCATAAAGCTTATCTTCAAGTTTATTAATTAAATTAATATCTATATTTGGAATTGTATTGGAGTCGCAATATTCTATAATTAAACTATCATAGATTTTAATTTTCATTAAGTATAATATATTTATAATAATAGCAATGCCTATTCCAATTAATAGAGCTAGAAATAATCCTAATTAGTATTCTGCCATTTTATCTACCACCTTATTGATTTTAACTTTTTTTGTTTTTATATAACCATTTTACGATTGAAGTGATTATTAATCCTATAAAAGATACAAATAAAACTGCTGTTCTAAATATTAGTTGTGCATTAGTTTTTGCTTCGCTCTTAAATAATATCAATCCTAAAATTAAAGAAATAACAAAAAAGCTATCTAATGTTTTTAAGGGAGTAGGTATTGTTTTATTTATAATTTCTTTTTTTGTTTTATAATTAAAAGCATCTTTTTTAATTTTTTCTCTAAATGTGTTTTTATAAGTTCTAATGAGCATTTTAAAAACACCTAACCAGGTATTGTAATAGCATTTTTCAATAGGATCATATTTTAACATTTTATTTTCTATAAATAAATCTATAGATTTTTTATTTTCTTTATCAATTATTGTTGTCGCATGATCACCTGAAAGTATAGAATCATCTATTGATTTAGAGTTATTAAGTTCTTTTATAGTCTCAAAGTGTTTATGAACTAATTCGTCAATACTAGTTATATCTTTGTATAAAAAGACTATATTTTTATCAGAACTAAAAAATGGTTCTTCAGAATCAATTCTTGAAATAACATAGCTTCCATCAAGGTATCTTGTAACTAGTTCAAAGGCATATTTTTGACTTGTAAATTCTGTTTCTTTATTATCAATTTCCTTTATTTCTGATGCATAAGTATAATGTATATTGGCCCAAGTACATAACTTTTCATGAATCATTATTTTACTATATGATGTAACATTATTTGCCCCTCTTGTAGTTATTTTATAACTCTTAGGAAGACCAAAGCCATTTTCATAAAGCTTGTTTTCTAGTTTGTTAACTAGATTAAAATCGATATCTGGGATTTCATTAAAGTCATAGGGTTCAATAGTTAATGAGTCATAAATTTTTTGTTTTTTTATCGTTACAATAAAAAGAATATTGATAATGATTAGTACAGCTAGGACAATTAATATGAGTATTAAAATTGTTTTTAGTATTAAGTTTGCTATCATGATAGATACCTCCTAGGATAATAGGAAATTTAAAACAATAACAATTTAATTATAACAAAATATGAAACTATTACAATATTTAATAAATTATAAGAAATAACATATACCAGTGTTTGGTATACCAGTAAATTAGTATTAATTATTAATGACAAGCATATAGATAGTAGTAAATAAAATATCTATTTAGAAATATATGTTTTTTAAATATTTTATATCTTGAAAAAACAAAATGCTTATAATATAATTATAAATGTAAATGTTATTTATTTTATGATTTATTATGGAATTACAATTGATGAATATTTTATCATTTCTTTAATTAATATGTTTATCGCGGTAAACTTTTGTCGTATTAAATTTTTTAAATAATAAAATCAAATTATATTATTAAAGGTGATGAATATGAAAAAACGGTTAAAAGTAAAAAATGATTTGATTTTCCAAAAGCTGTTCGGAAGACAAGACAGTAAAGAGAGCCTAGTTAGTTTAATTAATTCAGTATTGCAGTTAGATGAAGAACATAAGATTGAAGATGTAAATGTCATTGAACAAGCTCAACAAGAAGAACTTAAGGAAGAAGATATTCAAGGTAAAGTTGATCTAGTAGCACAGACAAAAGATGGAATTACTTTAAATGTACAACTTCAGTTAGTTAATAGATTTAATTCGGATAAACAGATTATATATAATTGGTCAAAGTTAGTCTCTAATAGTTTGGACATAGGTCAGTCAATTGGTCAATTAAATAAGACAATTTCAATAAGCTTTTTGGATTTTGATTTTATTGAAACAGAAAATTATCATAGTGTATTTCATTTAACAGAAGATTCAAACAGTAATTGTAAGTTTACGGACTTATTAGAATTTCATTTTATTGAATTATCAAAGTTTAGAAAAATTAAACCTGATATTAACCGACCTTTAGAAAGATGGCTGCTATTTATAGAACCTAGCTCAACAGAAGTTTTAGAGATGATTACCTATAGAGATCCTGGTATTTCTAAAGCAGAAAAATTATTAGAATCGCTAAGCATGGATGAAGAAATTCTAAAATTATATGATTTAAGAGAAAAGGCTATAAATGAGGAAGAAAGTAAGTTTACTGGAGCCAGGGAAGAAGGTAAAAAAGAAGGACTTCAAGAAGGTCTTTATTTAGTAGCTAAGAACATGCTTAATGCTGGAATGGATATACATACCATAAAGAAAGTGACAGGTTTAAAAGCTGAAGAAATAATTGCTTTACAAAATAATGTTTTTAACAATAATGGTTTTTAATTAATTTTATAAAAATTTGAGCGGTATATATAGAGATATCTATATATACCGCTTTTTATGATTGGAGAGGGATAAGTTCATATTAGAAATTATACATTTGTTTCAATCTTTTCTTCAGTTTTAATGCCGTCTTCAGCTTCGATTATTCCATCAAGTTTAGCTTCTTCTTTAACTTCAATACTTTCTTTAGCTTCATTTTTTTCCTTAGCTTTGAGTTCTTCATTAACTTTAACTGTTTTATATGTTTTAGTGGCTATATCTATTGAAGGTTTTTCTTTATTTAAGAATTTCTCAGCTATTTTATAGTTGATGCTAATTGGATGTTGATAGTAAAGGTTTTTCTTTATTCTTTTTTGGTATCTTAATTCATATAGTTCAAAGTTTAATACAGAATCATTGCAGTTTTTACAATATACTAACTTACAAAGAAGATGTTCTTTTTTCTTTAAATCTTTATCAAAATCATATTTGCTTAACATAGCATATGTAGCATCCAAATTACCTTCTGACATTAATTCATTAAGCTTGTTGAAAAAGTCAGTTTTTTCTTCTTTAGATATGAGAAATAATTTTTTATTCTTTTTATAAAGATTGCAGTCATGACAATAGGCTTTGTTTTTTTGAATTAATCCAGCAAGTATAAATCCTGATACTAGTCCAAGAAAATCAATGAATACGGATAACCAACCTATTACTGGATTAGATATTTCAGCTAAAGGGATATTTTTGATAACAAATGAGATAGGAGTATTTTCAATCATATATTTATTATAAGTTAAAAAATCTAATTTCCCGTATCCTACAGCTTCATAATTACTTATATGGTCTCCTTTATAAGAATATATAATTGTATTATTTTCAGAGTCTATATAAGTAAAAAGGTAACTTGTATATTTAATAGCTACAATGCAAAAAAGAGATATTATAAAACCTATAATAAAATGCTTGATAGTAATATATTTGTTTGAGATAACCAAACCTTTATAGTACCCATATCCACAAAGATATCCTATTATAATACTGCCTATAGGTATTATAAGTAATAATGATAAATGCAGTAGTTCAAAACCGCTTACAAATGTTATAAATACAGAAGCTACTATTACAGCAATTAATGATATGATTCCTAGAATAATATTCATTTTTTCCTCCTGAGTAATCAGATATATAGTTATTTTATTAGTATAATTTTATACAATTGTAAAAAAGTTATCAAGTTTAAATTTTTAGTTAATAATAAAAGGACAGTTTTTGCATTTTAATCTTTAAATTTTATATAAATACCATTTACAAGTATTGATTTCATATCTAATTTCATACTTTGTTAGAACATTGTTAATAAGGCTTTGGCAAGTAAAAATAATCATAGGGTTTCCTGCTAGTTTTTCTTTTTTTTGAAAACAAATCTTATCAATTTTTATAATTGTTTGAGATTCATCTTTATTTTTTATACGAAATTTTAGAGGGATAGGTCCTTTTGTTTGCTCAAACCATGCAATGACATCTATATTTTTCATAATAACTTTCATAAATATCACCTACTATAACTTACCAGATATTATAGGAAGCTCTTCCTCAATTGATACTCCTCCTGTAATAGCTTTTAAATTGGATTGAAGAAAACTAGCCCTAAATACTGTATGACTTCCGTATCGTAGTCTTAATTCATCTATAGTTTTATCTATAGACTTTTGTTTTTCTGTGTCTATAGAATCAAACAAAGATACTTGAGAAAAGTTATTATTAGAAAGCTCAGACACCCTTACTCCGAGCTTTCGAATGGGTTCTTTTTTCCAAGCTTCATTAAATAATTGACAAGCATGCATAAAAATATGGTTTGTGCAGTCAGTTGGAGTAGTCAATTTTTTTTGATGGGAATAGTTATTAAATTCATTAGTTCTTATGGATATACTAACTAACCTTGTACAAGCCTTTTCATTTCTAAGTCTCATAGATACAGTTTCAACTAAGGAAAGAAGAATTAAATGGGCTGTTTTTCTATCTGTTACATCAAAGGGAATAGTTGTTGAGTTTCCTATGCCTTTAATAGGAGTAGAGTTTTCTTCTATTACAGGAGAATTTTCTATGCCGTTAGCAAGGTTCCAGATTAAAATTCCATGACTTTTAAGATGCTTTTGTAAGAACTTAGGATCTGCTGTTGCTAAATCTTTAATAGTAAAAATTCCTAGTTTGTGAAGTTTTGATTTTGTAGCCCTACCAACCATAAATAAATCTCCTACAGGCAGAGGCCACATCTTTTCTTTAATTTCATGAGGGTATAAAGTATGTACAGCATCAGGTTTTTGGAAATCGGATGCCATCTTTGCAAGAAGTTTATTATTAGAAATTCCAATATTGACTGTAAAGCCTAATTCATTTTTAATACGCTCTTTAATCTTATGAGCAGCCGATAAGGGGTCTCCAAAATGTTGTTCCATATTGGTATAATCGAGAAAACATTCATCAATGCTATAACGTTGAATGCTGGGAGAATATTCTTCAAGTAATTTTATTAGGCTATTACTACACTTCAAATATAAGTCAAATCTTGGTGCTACAATTGTAAGAGTAGGACATTTTTGCAAAGCAGAATATAAGGATTCTCCTGTTTTTATATTAAATTCTTTAGCAGGGACAGATTTAGCCAGTACAATGCCTCGTCTTGTATCAGGATTACCTCCTACTATGGAAGGAATAGTCCGTAAGTCCAATAAATCTCCTTGTTGTAACCTATAACATGCTTCCCAACTTAAAAAAGCGGAGTTGACATCAATATGCATAATAATAGGTTTATTTGTCATTTAAAAAACCTCCTAATAATAAATAGCTACTATCATTATACACGAACATACGTTCTGTGTAAATGAGAATTAGATAATAAATATTTATATAATTAGGACTTAAATAAAAATATTAGCTAAGAGCTTTAAAAAAGCAAACCCACATCTTAGTTAGATGTGGGTTTGCTTTTTACTTAGTCCCAGTCTTTTAATACTCCTTCATAATTAATTAGTTTAGTTAATTCTAAAAATGTAAGGTCGTATAAAAGATCGTATCCTTTTTCGCTTAGATGTAAACCATCATCAGATAAAAGTTCTGAGTAGTCTCCATAATTCATGGCTTCTTCGAAAAAGTCAATTAAAGGGCAGTTATATTCTTTAGCAAGGCTTTTTACTATATAGATATATTGTTTTAATCTATTATTTGTTCTAATTGGTGACCATATATCTTCCCGAACAGGAGGGGGTGTTATTAGAATAGGAATCGGAATACATTTGTTTAATCCCGTACGATTATTATGACTTTTAATTTTAGTAATTATTTTTCTTAGATTATCTTCATATTCATCTAAGGATCTAAATTGTTTTTCATTTGTAGCAGAGTCGTTGGAGCCAAATAAAATGAATACGATATTGGGGTTGTGTGATAAAACTTTTCTTTCTAATTTTTTAAGTCCTTCTCTAGTTGTATCTCCATTACTAGCAGCATTATATATGTTCCAACCTATATTGGGGAAATACAGAGGCATAAACTTTTCTAATCTTTCAATATATTTCACATTTCTAGTTACACCGTATCCATAAGTAAGACTGTCTCCAAATCCAACAATAGTTGTTTTAATCATTTTAAACCCTCCAAAAGAGATACACGACGTAATATAGATACATTATAATTCATTATTTATAAATGTGCAAACAGCCTAGCTTATCTATTAAAGTTTTCTAATAATGAAAAGAAATCAGGGAAAGAGATGTTTACACAGTTACTATTTAGTATGGTGGTTTCTTTATCGGCTCTAAGAGCAGCAATTGCTAATGACATTGCAACTCTATGATCATGGTAGCTTTCAACAGTAGCTCCTGTAAGTTTGTTAGTTCCTTCGATAATCATTCCGTTTTCTGTTTCAGTAATTTTGGCTCCCATTTTATTTAGTTCTGAAGTCATTGTTTTGATGCGGTTGGATTCTTTTACTTTAAGTTCAGCTGCATCCTTTATTATGGTAGTTCCTTTGGCATAACAAGCAACTGCAGCTATTACAGGAATTTCATCAATTAATTTAGGAATGATATCTCCTTTAATTTCTACTCCCCGAAGTTTAGAAGAGCGGATTAATATATCAGCTACAACTTCTCCAGATTGAATTCTATTATTTATTAATTCAATATTTCCACCCATTTGCTTAAACACAGTAATAATTCCACTGCGAGTAGGATTTATTCCTACATTTTGAATTAATAATTCTGAATTTGGAAGGATAAGGGCTGCAGCAATAAAATAAGCAGCAGAAGAAATGTCTCCAGGCACTTCTACTAGCTGACCAGTTAGTTTTTTTACTGGAGAAGATATTATTTCATTTTTATTTCTAAGGATATTGCCACCAAAATAATTAACCATTATTTCTGTGTGGTCTCTTGAAGCTCTTGGTTCAACAATTGTCGTTTTTCCTTTAGCATAAAGGGAGGCAAAAAGTATTGCAGATTTTACTTGAGCACTGGCAACTGGGAGTTTATAGTTAATCCCATTTAATGCACTACCTTTAATATGTAGGGGACAGTATTTACCATCATCTATGCCTTCTATGTAGGCTCCCATCTTTCTAAGGGGGTTTATCACTCTAAGCATAGGTCTTTTTTGAATAGAGGCGTCTCCAGTAATAGAAGATGAAAAGTTTTGACCAGCAAGGATTCCTGTTAAAAGTCTTATGGTCGTTCCACTATTTCCTACATCTAATATGCTAGAAGGAGCCGATAGTCCCATAAGTCCTTTGCCATGGACAATTACTTTATCTTTTGATGTTTCAATTTTTATCCCTAGTTTTTTAAAACAATCTGCAGTGGCTAAACAATCTTCACCCATTAAAAAACCTGTGATTTCTGTTATGCCTTCAGAAATTGCTCCAAGCATAATTGCCCTATGAGAAATAGATTTATCACCGGGAACAGTTATTGTTCCTTTTACAGTTTCTATTGGACTTATAATCATACTTTTACCTCTCTATTTTTCATAAATATTATAATTCATATCCTTAAGGAGTTTAATGCTTTTCTTTTGGTCTTCTTCTTTATCAAATATAATTTGAAGAGCACCATTTTCATGTTCTCGGTTATTAATAATACCAATATTTTTGATATTTATATTGTGTTCACTTAAGAGAACAGCAATATTTGCAATAATACCTGGTTGGTCAACAACATCAACAATAATTTCATAACTTTTAAGAAGAGGTCCTGGACTTCTATTGGAAAAGGTACTTCTATACTGTCTTGCATTATCAAAAAAACTCCAGATATATTCGTCTTCTTTTTTTTCTATAGCAAAGTAAAAATCTTTTAAGCTTTTAATAAAGTAATCAAGGACAAAGAGTATGTTTTTTTGATTAGAAATACAAATACTGTGCCAGATTTCTGGGGAAGAAGAAGCAATACGGGTAATATCCTTAAAACCTCCTGCAGCCAGTAGGTTCATATATTTATCTTCGTTATCTAAAGCTTTAACCATATTTACTAATGAAGAAGCTATAATATGAGGTACATGACTAATAGAAGCAGTAATTAAATCGTGATATTCTGATGAAATAACAATAGGAATAGCTCCTATACTTTTGATTAAGTTTTTTAATATATCTAATTTTTCTTTAGGAGTAGACTCATCAGGAGTAAGGATATAATATGCATTTTCAAAAAGATGTCCTCGGGAGGCAATATAACCGGTTTTTTCAGAACCAGTCATAGGATGCCCCCCAATAAAACAAAAGTCTTTTTCATTTTTTAAAGTTTTTAAGTCATTCATTATAGCATGCTTAGTGCTTCCCACATCTGTCAGGATACAATTTTCACTTATATATGGAAGTAATTTATTAACATAGGAAGTAATTATGTTTACAGGAGTACACAAAAATATAATATCGCAATTACAAAAGCTTTCATCTATAGAATTTGTAAAGGAATTTATAATTCCCTCATTAAATGCTTTATGAAGCATATTTTCATTAGAATCCATAGCAACAATATGATTTATAGAAGTTTTTTCTCTTAATGATTTTGCCAAAGAGCCCCCAATAAGACCAAGACCAATAATACCTATTTTATTCATGACTATTAAAACTTCTTCCCATAAGTTCTATCAGTGGTTTTAAGTTATTAGTAAGATTTAAGAAAGAGTTAGGATTTAGAGATTGTGGTCCATCGGATAAAGCTTTTGAAGGATCAGGGTGTACTTCAATCATAAGTCCGTCAGCTCCTGATGCTATAGATGCTTTTGCTAGGGGTTCCACAAAAGCTCTAATTCCTGTTGCATGGCTTGGGTCCACAATAATTGGGAGATGGCTCTTAGATTTAATAACAGGTACAGCACTAATATCTAAAGTATTTCTTGTAGTTGTTTCAAAAGTTCTTATGCCTCTTTCACAAAGAACTACATTTGGATTTCCTTCGCTCATTATATATTCTGCCGCATTTAACCATTCATCGATAGTAGCACATAAGCCTCTTTTTAATAAAACAGGTATTTTAGTTTTACCTACTTCTTTAAGTAGTTGGAAGTTTTGCATATTTCTTGCACCAATTTGCATCATATCTACATATTTAGCAGCAGTTTCAACAGCTTGTAAACTCGTTACTTCACAAACAATTGCAAGTCCTGTTTCCTCTCTTGCTTCGGCCATATATTTAAGGCCTTCTTCTTCTAAGCCTTGGAAAGAGTAAGGAGATGTACGGGGTTTATAAGCTCCTCCCCTAAGTATTTGAGCTCCTGCTTTTTTAACTACATGAGCTGAAGCAAGAAGCTGTTCTTTACTTTCTATGGCACAAGGTCCTGCCATAATGATAATTTCTTTTCCACCAATTTCATAATTACCTACTTTAATAATTGAAGGTCCAACAAAAAATTTTTTATTGGACAATTTGTAGGATTCTGTTACAGGGACTAATTTTTCTACCCCTTCTAATAATTCCAGGTTTGATTTGCTTAATTTTGATTTGTCCCCTATAACGCCTATTATGGTTACTTCAGAACCTTCGGATAGGTGCACTTTTAGTCCACAATATTCTATAGTTTTAATTACGTTTTGAATATTTTCTTTAGTAGCTTCTGGACGCATTACTACAATCATAACAAAGCCTCCTTATATTATTCATTCTAGGAATGTTCTTAACATTTTACAACTATAAAGAACCTATGTCAATTATTGAATTGATTTATGAGTTAAAAAGACAATTTAGTATATTTTTTTAGTTTTTTTGCAGTGCTTCTTAGAGGAATGATGTATAAATAATCCAAATAGTTATAGCAAATTATAAAATATTTGTGTAAAATTATTAGTATTAGAGAAGGAAAAGAAAATTTTATGTGGAATATATTAAATATGCAAATAACGAAGTCCGAAAGGACTTTGCAAAAATATAAACGGGAGGAAACTGCAATGAAAAACTATAGCATGAACCAAATACGCAATGTCGTACTACTAGGACACGGCGGAAGTGGGAAAACAACAATTTCAGAAGCAATGTTATTTGTTTCAGGCCAGACTAAAAGACTAGGAAAGGTAGACGAAGGGAATACAGTAAGCGATTATGATTCTGAAGAAATAAGAAGAAAAGTATCTATTGGTACTTCTATTATTCCTATAGAATGGAAAGATAATAAAATTAATATTTTAGATACACCAGGATATTTTGATTTCGTCGGAGAAGTTAAGCAGGCTGTTAGAGCTGCAGATTCAGCAATTATTGTTGTTTCAGGAAAGTCAGGCGTTGAAGTAGGAACCGAAAAGGCATGGGATTATGCTGAAGAAGCAGGTCTTCCTAAAATGATTTTTATCAATAACATGGATGATGAAAATGTAAATATGAATAAAATATTAGAAGACTTAAGAGAAAAATTTGGAAAGTCCATAGCACCTTTCCAAGTTCCTTTTAAAGAAAATGGCCGTTTTACCGGTTTTGTTAATGTTGTAAAAATGGAAGGAAGAAAATTTGCTAATGGAACTGTAGAACCTTGTGAAATTCCTGCAGGAATGGATGATGAAATTGCTCCTGTAAGAGATATGATTTTAGAGGCAGTAGCTGAAACTAGTGAAGAACTTATGGAAAAATATTTTAATGAAGAAGAATTTACAGCAGAAGAAATCGATAAAGCTCTTCATAGTGGTGTATTGGATGGAAGTATTGTACCTATATTATGTGGTGCAGCTATTGATACTTCAGGAATTAGAGTATTGCTTAATTCTATCCTTAGTTATATGCCTTCACCTGCAGAAGCAAAAGAATCTGTTGAAGGAGAAAATCCTAAGACAGGTGAAGCAGAAGTAAGAAAAGTAGATGAAAGTGAACCTGTATCCTTATTTGTATTTAAAACTATCGTAGACCCTTATATTGGGCGTCTTTCTGTTTTCAAAGTATGCTCAGGAGTTTTAAAAGCAGATACTGTATTACTAAATGCTAAAAAGGATATTGAAGAAAAAATATCACATATTTATACATTAAAGGGTAAAGAACAAGTTGAAGTATCCCAGTTATGTGCAGGAGATATTGGTGCAGTAGCAAAATTACAAGGTACAATGACTGGAGATACTCTATCTGACATTAAGAAACCTATTGTTTATCCTGAAATAGAGTTTCCAGAATCCTTATTGAGCATGGCTGTGTTTCCAAAAGGAAAAGGAGACGAAGATAAAATGTCATCAGGTCTTAGTCGCCTTATGGAAGAAGATCCAACATTCCGTGTATTCTTAGATAAAGAAACTCTTGAACAAATTATGTGCGGTATAGGGGATCAACATCTAGATGTTATCGTTAACAAATTAAAAGCTAAATATAAAGTAGAAGTTGAATTAAAAGCTCCAACCATTCCTTATAGGGAGACTATTAAGTCAAAAATTAAAGTTCAAGGAAAACATAAAAAACAATCAGGAGGACACGGACAATATGGAGATGTATGGATGGAGTTCGAACCTTCTGGAGATTTAAGTGTACCTTTTGTATTTGAAGAAAAAATATTTGGTGGAGCAGTTCCAAAACAATACTTCCCTGCAGTTGAAAAAGGTCTTCAAGATTCTGTTAAAAATGGAGTACTGGCGGGTTATCCTGTAGTTGGTTTAAAAGCTACTTTAGTTGATGGTTCTTACCATCCCGTAGACTCTTCCGAAATGGCCTTTAAAATGGCTACATCTATTGCTTTTAAAGAAGGTCTTAAAAAGGCAAAGCCAGTAATACTTGAACCTATTGCTAAAGTAACTGTAACTGTACCTGATGAATACATGGGAGATGTTATTGGAGATCTTAATAAACGCCGTGGTAAAATTTTAGGAATGAATCCTAAAGGCAAATATCAAGTAGTTGATGCGGAAGTACCTTTGGCTGAAATGTACAAGTACGCAACAGACCTTCGTTCAATGACTCAAGCAAGAGGAAGCTTTACAATGGAATTTGACAGATACGAAGAAGCTCCTATAGATGTTCAGGAAAAAGTTATAGAAGCAAGAAAAAAAGAAGCATAATACATCCTTGCATTTATTAATTTGATGTGATACAATTTCCTCAAAAAATATCAATAAAAGCAGTGAAAAGGACTAGTAGATATTCTTTTGACTTTCAGAGAGCTGTTGGTAGGTGCAAAACAGTAGCAAAGGATATTGAACTCCCCTTTGAGTTTCTTGCTGAAAGATATAGTAGGTGAGGACGCTTTCCCCGTTAAAGGAATGATATAATTTATAATTATATCAATGAGTGTATTCTCTATATGAGAATAAAGTAGAGTGGTACCGCGGAATAAGCCTTTCGTCTCTAACAAGACGAGGGGCTTTTATCATTAATATAGTTATTATTAGTATGGGAGGAATGAAATTTGAGCAGCATAAAATATGACCATAAAAAAATTGAAGAAAAATGGCGTGAAATGTGGAGGAAAAATCCAATAAACCAAGCAGGACCTAATAAAAAGAAATATTATTGTTTGGACATGTTCCCTTATCCATCAGGTAATGGACTTCATGTGGGACATTGGAGAGGTTATGTATTAAGTGATGTATGGAGCAGATACAAGGTGCTTCAAAATTATCATGTACTTCATCCTATGGGCTGGGATGCTTTTGGACTTCCTGCGGAAAATGATGCTATAAAAAAAGGAATTCATCCAAGGGTTGGAACGGATAGAAATATTGCTACTTTTAAAAGGCAGCTTCAAGATATTAGTGCAATTTATGATTGGGATAGAGAAATAAATACAACAGATCCTGATTATTATAAATGGACCCAATGGATTTTTGTAAAAATGTTTGAAAAGGGCTTGGCATATGAAAAAGAAATGCCAATTAATTGGTGTCCTAGTTGTAAAACTGGCCTTGCTAATGAAGAAGTAGTAGGGGGCCATTGTGAACGCTGTAGTTCTGTTGTGACAAAGAAAAATTTAAGACAATGGATGTTAAAGATTACTGCTTATGCTGAAAGATTACTTGAAGACTTAAAAGAGTTGGATTGGCCTGAAAAAGTTAAAAAGATGCAAAGTGATTGGATAGGTAAAAGTTATGGTGCAGAAATTGATTTTGATGTAAAAGATAGGGATAAAAAAATAAAAGTATTTACAACAAGACCTGATACTTTATTTGGAGCAACCTTTATGGTTTTAGCACCAGAGCATGGTATGGTTTCTGAAATAACTACAGAAGAGCAAAGGCAAATGGTTGAAGAGTATGTACAACAAGCTTCCACTAAGTCTTCAGTTGATAGAATGGCAGATAAAGATAAAACAGGAGTATTTACTGGAAGCTATGCAATTAATCCTCTTAATGGAGAAGAAATGCCCATTTGGATTTCAGATTATGTATTAGCAGACTATGGAACAGGAGCTATTATGTGTGTTCCTGCTCATGATGAAAGGGATTTTCTTTTTGCTAAAAAGTTTAATCTTCCAATTGTTCAAGTAATCAAAAAAGAGGCTGAAGAAGAAAAAGAATTAACAGAAGCTTATACTGAAGAAGGAATTATGATAAATTCTGGTAAGTTTAATAATATTTCTTCAAATGAAGCTAAGGAAGCTATTGCTAATTATCTTGAAGAAGAAGGAATAGGTAAAAAAACTGTTAATTATAAGTTAAGAGACTGGGTATTCTCAAGACAAAGATATTGGGGAGAACCAATACCTATTGTACACTGTGAAAAGTGTGGGCCTGTTGCAGTGCCAGAAGAAGAGCTTCCTGTTACCCTTCCAGAAGTAGAGTCTTATGAACCAACTGGAACGGGAGAATCTCCTTTAGCAGCTATCGAAGAATGGGTTAATACTAGTTGTCCTAAATGTGGTGCTCCTGCTAAAAGAGAAACAAATACGATGCCACAATGGGCAGGTTCTTCTTGGTATTTCCTTCGCTATGCAGATCCTCATAACGATAAAGAATTAATAAGTAAAGAAATGATGAAAGAATGGCTTCCAGTTGATATGTACGTAGGTGGTATTGAGCATGCCGTACTTCATCTTCTTTATGCAAGATTCTATACTAAATTTTTGTATGATATTGGAGTAGTAGACTTCCAAGAGCCATTTAAACGCTTATTTAACCAAGGAATGATTACAAAAGACGGTGCTAAGATGAGCAAATCAAAAGGAAATGTAGTATCTCCTGATGAATTGGTTGAAAGATATGGTGCTGATTCTCTTAGAATGTACGAATTATTTGTAGGACCTCCTGAATTGGATTCAGAATGGGATGACAGAGGAATTGATGGAGTATACCGTTTTATTAATAAAGTATGGAAATTAATAGTGGACAATAAAGATTCCTATGTAGAAGCCACTAAAGAGATGGAAAGAGCAAGACATCAATTAATTTATGAGATTACTACTAGAATGAATGATTTTCATTTTAACACAGTTGTAAGTGGATTTATGGAGTATACAAACAAATTGTCAGAAATTGCAAGGACTTCTAAGGGATTAGATAAAGACACTATAGATACTTTAATTATACTTTTAGCACCCTTTATTCCACATACTGCAGAAGAACTTTGGGAGCTTACAGGACATAATGATTCTGTATTTAAACAAGAATGGCCTGTTTATGATAAAGAAAAAATGAAAGAAGATACAGTTGAAATTGTTATTCAAATAAATGGAAAAGTTAGAGATAAAATAGAAGTTAATGTTGGTGAAGCTAAAGAAACAATAATCGAAAAATCAAAAGATGCTGTTAAGGACAAAATAGAAGGCAAAAATATCATAAAAGAAATTTATGTACCAGGTAAGATTGTCAATTTAGTTGTAAAATAAAATATCAATTCTAAAATAAGAGATTTAATATTAAATAAAAAAGTATGCTTGTAATGGGCTTTACAGGCAAGTAGTCTATTATAATTAAACTATTTGCTTGGAAGTATTCATTCGTTGCATACTTTTTTATTTATACATATTTTAAATTAACATTGCTCACAATAATAAAGAAATAATTTTAAGGAGGCAATGTTAATGAAAGTTAGAGATATTATGACTCAGAACGTAATTTCCGTAGACGAAGAAGAGTCTGTTTTAAAAGCTTCTCAAGTCATGAGAGATGCCAATGTCGGTTGTGTACCTGTAGTAAGGGGAGATGAATTAGTAGGAATTATTACTGATAGGGATATTGTGCTTCGTAATGTTGCTGATGGTGAAGATGTAGATAATATCTCTTGTAAAAGTGTTATGACTGATGATTTAGTAACTTGTTCTCCAGATATGGATGTAAATGAACTAACAGAATTAATGTCGAAACATCAAATAAGGAGAATACCTGTAGTGGAAAATGGGAAAGTTATAGGTATGGTTTCCTTAGGTGATTTAGCTACTCAAAGAAATATGCAAGATGAAGCAGAAGAGGCATTAAAAAATATTTCAAGCCCAAGTATGCCTGACTATCAATAAAAGGTATGGTTTAGCCATACCTTTTATATTATATATTAGTATATGAGGAGTGGATTAAATTTATATGAATACAAGAATAAAAATTTGCCTTCTTATTCTTTTTTCCATAGTAACTACGCCTCTTTTTTATTATATTAGTGATAATCCAGGACTTATTCAAAATAAATTAATTAATAGCAGAATAATAAATAAAATAGGGAAAAAATCAACTGTAATATTTGATTTAAATACCTCATTAGAGAACCATATGATTAGTCATATGAAAACTTATGAAATAAAGGCCAAAAGTATATCCAAAGAAGAACTAAAGAATTATGCCAAAAAACTCGATATAAAAACTGATGATATAAAAGAAGATTCTTCTAGCTATATCTTACAAAATGATATAAATCAGCTTGTTATTAATAAGGATACAGGGCTGATACAATACAAAAATTTAAAATATAAAGATAACAATATCAATAAAAAAATAACATCGGAAGAAGCAATAGAAATAGTAATTGATTTTATTGAAAAGCTAGAGCTTCCTTGCAATCATAAAAAGTGTCTAGTTGAAGATCTTCCAAAGGAAAATATATATCAGCTTCGTTTTGTGAATTCTTTAGAAGGCATATTAAATTACGGATATTATACTAAAGCAGAAATAACTTATAATGGAGAACTATTAAATTTTGATTCTTATCAATTAGTTTATAAGCCTCTAAAAATAGTTCCAATTAAAACAAAAAAACAGGCTTATGACGATTTAATTGATATTCCCTTTGAAGAAAAGAACCTCTATATAGATATTCAAAAAATTGAATTAGTATATTACTCTACGGATTTAGAAAAGTCAGCAGGTAAAAAATTAGTATTAGAACCCGCATATAGATTTTTTGGTGAAATTAGCAGAGATGCTTCTTTTGAATATTTTATTCCAGCAATAAAGGATTAATTCATTTTTTATTTAGTATATTGACAGAAATCCTATTCATCAATCATAATATAGGTGATATCATTGTTAATTTTAATAGGAGGAGAAAAATAGTGTCAAAGAAAGAAACAGAATTTGATCGCTATGAAAGAATGAAGAAAATTCAAAGGGAAATCGAAAAAAGAAAAGAAAAAGATTTAAAGGCGGGGAAAAATAATAAGAAGAAAAGGATGAGTCTATCGAGTAGCAGTAGTCGCAAAAAAGATTGGACAAAATATTATGAAGCAGGTATAGATGATTATGATGAAGTTTATTAAATATAGATATTTATATATAAAAAAGCTATAGAATTCTATAGCTTTTTTATATGTTTAAGATTTTCATCATCTGAAGTACAGCTTTAAATTTTTTTCTTTGTTCGGGAGGAAGAGTTTCTTTCATAGCTTCTAGAATGGCTTCATTTTGTTCTTTAGTTAGTTTTTTACCGCTTTGTTTTCTTTGAGCAGCTAACTTTACCAGGTTTTCTAATATTTCTTCATCTGATTTTCCCTTAAGGCTATTCATAACATCATTTGCTTCTTTTATCATATCAGGATCTAAATCTTTTAAGAGATCTTTTTTCATTTCATATAACCTCCATTTATATTTATTCCATTAAGTTAGCAAATAGATTAAGCATTTGTTTTTGACTGTCATCAAGCAAGGGGGACAAGGTTTCTAATAGTCTTTGTTTTGTATTCTTTTTTTCTGAATCATCAGCTAATTTTTTTGTGTCTTCAGTAATTTTTAAGCTATTAATTTTTTTCATAAGCTCTCCAATATCCATAACTTTAATCATCATATCTAATATATATTGATTTTCTTCGGAACAATGTGGTTTAAAAGAATTTAACATTTCTGTTTTCCAGTGAGCTTTGGATTTTAAAGCCATGTTTGATAATGGATTTTCTGGATTTTTGTAAATATCTATTACTTTTTTAAATTCCACGGCTTTAACAAAAACTCCAAGGATCCTTTGATAATTAGGTTCAAGGTAAGGTATGGCAGTTTTTATTACTTTTAGNCGAGGAGTATGTATAGTTTCATCAAATAAAATAGTTCCATTAGTATATACTATAGGATTAGGGGCTTCGACGGGTGTGGGATTATTTTCTTTTGGAGGATTATTATTTATTAATGTTGAAAATAATTTTGCCATTTCAAGCATTTTTGAAATGTCATATCCATTATTTTCTTGGGAGTTAATAGTTTCAGGAGCTGTATGATTTTCGTCATTCATTGGTATGCCTCCTTTAAAATAGGATCGTTATAAAGCAATATTATTTAATATTTATGTGTAAATTTATAAAAACATGACAAGTTATTCCAGCCTCTAGATATATTCTATGAAGAATAAAATAAAAATGTTCTTTAAATACTAAAAAAGCTAATTAACAAATATTCATTTAAAATCATACACTATTGTAGATAGACCTATTTTGAAACTTAGGAGGGAAAACATGGAAAAGAGTGCTTTGCTTCAAAATATAGGAGATTTATTGGGAACTAATATAGATTTTAATGAAGATATTAGGCAAATGAGAGAAAGCATTATAAATATATTTAAAGAAAAATATATTAATAAAATGCGATCTTTAATTGAAGATAATAGAATACAAGCAAAAGAAAATCCTACAAAAGAAATTGTTTTGCTCCAAGCCATAAAACCCTTTATTAATTCTCAAAGTCATACAATTATTGATGAGATTACAGAAGCTATGAATACAATTAGGATTCTTGAAAACTTTAATCAAAAGATTAGTAATTTACACAGTAATAGAAGTGAAAATAAGAAAGAACAGATTATAGTAGATAAGGATGGAGTATATGAAATAGATGAACTATGTTTAAATAGTATTAATAGAGAGTCAAATTCAGGACAAATACTGATAATATTATTAATAATTTTACTATTTAAAAGTTAAAAAGCAGAGGGAAACCTCTGCTTTTTAACTTTTAAATTAGCAAACTCCACCGCCAAATCCGCCGAATAGAATCAAGAAGATTATTAAGAAGAAAAACAATGAATTTTCACCGAAGTCGCCAAATCCTCCTTGACCTTTTGATTCATATCCGAAAAGACCGCCTCCATTATTAAAAAGAAGCAAGAAGAAAAACAAGAATAAAATATTGTTAGTTCCACCGCAGAATGATTTTGAATCCGCCATATATATAGCCCCCTTACTTAAAATAATTACTTACGTTTATATTCTATGCATAAGATACATATTAATGACACAATGATGAAAAAAATGAAGAAATTTGGGACAACTCTATGCATGGATTTTATTTAAAAAGTGTAAACAATTACAAAGTATTTAATAGATTAATTATTAGATTCATACACTTAATATAGAATAGTATAGAAAGGAGTAAGAAAGTGAAGCGGTCATTAGCATTATTATTATTGAGCTTAATGAGTCAAAGTAAAAGCAAAGGCTTAGATAAAATTGAAAATAAAAAAAATACTTTGTCAGAAGATACTGTTCAGCTTATAGTAGAATGCAGCTCAGAGGAAGAAGAATGCCAGATATGCAAACTAGGTAAAGTAAAATATAGGCTTCCTATGATTAATTCATATGTTGTAGAAGTCCCTAAGAATAATATAAATAAACTACAGGAGTTAAAAGGTGTAAGAAAAGTTCAAGAGGATTCACATATTACTGCTCAAATGGATATATCACGTAAGGTAATAAAAGCAGATTGGGCTCAGAGTAGGGGATATACGGGAAGAGGAGTAGGAGTTGCAGTTTTAGATTCAGGCATATACCCTCATAAGGATTTTATAATTCCTAGGAATAGAATCATTGCTTTTAAGGATTTTATAAATAATTATGACGAACCTTATGATGATAATGGTCATGGAACGCATGTAGCAGGGATAATAGGGGGAAATGGGATAGCCTCTGATGGCAAGTATAGGGGGATAGCACCAGAGTGTAATCTAATAGGCATTAAGATATTAGATTCAAGGGGCAATGGAAGCACATCCAATGTTTTAGCCGGAATTCAATGGATGATAGACAATAAAGATAGATATAATATTAAAATTGCAAATCTATCTATAGGAAGCCCTGATAAGGAAGGAGAAAATGACCCCTTAGTAAAGGCTGTAAATGCGGCATGGGACGCGGGAATAATTACTTTAGTAGCAGCTGGTAATGATGGGCCTAAAAGCAAAAGCATCACTTCCCCTGGTATTAGCCGTAAAGTAATTACGGTAGGGGCATCTGATGATCAAAAATCAGTAGACATTCATGGGGATATTGTATCAAATTATTCAGGGAGAGGACCTACAAGGGCTTGTATCAAAAAGCCTGATGTAGTTGCACCGGGTTCAGATATAATGGCTTGTGCTTGTGATAAAAAATATATTCCTAATAAAGACCAATCCCTGGAAGATCTATCTACTTATTATGTAAAAAAAAGTGGCACATCAATGGCAACTCCCATGGTTTCAGGAGCCTTAGTCCTTTTTATTGAAAAAAATCCTCATATTGAACCTAATGATTTAAAATTATATTTAAAAGATTGTACCAATGACCTAAATTTTCCTCAAGATCAACAAGGATGGGGTTTGATAGATATTCAGAAGCTCTTTGAAGGGAGGGAAACTGGTGCAAGAAGAAAATATTAACGAAATGAGTTCTATGATAATGAATAAAGAATATATAAGAAAGGATATTGTAGAGATTACAAATCTATTTAAAAATATGGTACAAGAAAAATATATTTCAAAAATGAATGACTTTGCCATAAAACATAAAGAAAATGCAATAAAAAATCCAACTAAAGAAGTGATACTTATGGAGGCAATAAAACCTTTTTTAGAAAAAGAGGCGCGCTTTAATATTGATAGAATGATAGAAATGATAAATATTATTAATACAGCAAAAAGTATTCAGATGGAAGTACAGAATTTTAAAGCACAAAGCATTGATTCTAGTATGGAATAATATGATATTTTAGCAAAAGGTACATATCTTAAATTTAAGATATGTACCTTTATGGCTTAATATCCAAATCCAAATCCACCAAATAAAATTAAGAAGATTAATAAGAAAAAGAATAGGGAATTATCAAATTTTGAGCCATATCCTTCATTAAATAATAATAAAAAGAAGAATAAAAATATAACACTATATCCAGCACCAAAACCTTTAGCTGATGACATTTAAGGGCACCTCCTTTCAAGCTTATATTTCATAATGAGTAAGAGGGATTTTCTTCTGTATGTTATATTCTATGAATGATTAAAAATAAGTGTTACTAAAGAAAAAAGTCCTAAACAGGACTTTTCTTTGCTAACAGTTATTTATGATCATTTAATAATAAAAATAGTATTAGAATTAGAAATAAATCTTCCATTTTGAAAGATGGATAAAAGCTTGAGCTAGTTGCTTGTTGAGAATCAATTTGTCCTGTATCAGGACTTATATTAGTGAAGTCTTTACGATGACCTCTAAAAGGTTCAGGTATATCTTGAAGTTCATAAGAGTTTTGATTTAGGTGGTTCATGTTTTACATTAGCCTCCTTTAATTTTTTTGAAATATCTTCTTAATTATAAATCTATGTAGAATAAATTATTGATATGACATAATAATAGTAAGTAAAAATTATAAATTATAATTGATAATTAAATTTATGTAACCCAAAAAAGTAAATATCCACAGTGAATATATTTATAAAAATTAAATGTGAAGAATGTGGAAAAATGAAAAAAACCTTTAAAATTGATGAATATGTCTGTGCATAACATTGTGGATTATGTGGATAAACAAAATAGTTATCCACAAAAATAATAAAATTTATGTTAAATGGTGATGAAAAATTTGAACAATTATATACATTCTAATAGGTTTTTTTTAATAAAAACTTAATAACTTATTAATTTTTTAGAATTATTGAAAGGATGATTATATGGATTTTGTTTGCCCTTTATGTAATGCGTTAAATTCAGTAAATTTGATATGTAATAATTGCAATAAGAAGATTAAAGACCTCGGAAGAGAGACTGATTATTATGATTCTTACAGTCCTAATCTTCCTTTATCTTTAACAGCAAAAATTGACGGATATCCGTCTAATAAATGTGTTCACTTATTTTACTGTGAAAACTGTGGCAGGGAATATAAATTTCCTATTGATAAGAAGAAAATATAGAGTTTCTAAAAAGATTCTTTTATTATAATGAAAATTCATAATCTGAAGGAACAAATATCAACGGATTCATTTTTAAAATGAAAACAAAATTAGCTTAATAAATCTTAAACTTATAAAAAAACGGCTTAAAAGCATATGATTTAAAGAAATCAACAGACAACTTACATAAGATACCAAGCTGTCTGTAATTATATGTAATTGGAATTTGCAACTAAATATTTTTTCNATACAATTTTAAGAATATTCCATTGACAAGATAGGTATGANTGTATACAATTATACGTATTATTAAACCTGTTAATTATTAACCAAAGAAAAATAAGGGGGAAAACCATGATAGAATATAATAAGAAAACAAATTTATTGGAAAGAACGGAATTCACATATCCTCTTCAAGATGTGCAAGAACCTAATTTATACAGAAATATATTTAATTATGAAGAAATTCCTAAGGTAGTATTTAATCATCGCCATGTTCCAATACACATGCCCGATGAAATATGGATTACTGACACTACTTTTCGTGATGGACAACAATCAAGAGAGCCTTATACTACTGAACAAATTGTTCATTTATATGATTTACTTCATAAACTTTCTGGTCCTAAAGGAATTATAAGGCAAAGCGAATTCTTTTTATATAGTAAGAAAGATAGAGATGCTGTTTATAAATGTTTAGAAAGAGGTTATGAATTTCCAGAGGTTACCAGCTGGATTCGTGCTTCTAAAAAAGATTTTGAAATGGTAAAAGAAATTGGATTAAAAGAAACAGGTATATTAGTAAGTTGTTCAGACTATCACATTTTTTATAAATTAAAAATGACAAGAAAACAAGCAGTTGACCATTACCTATCAGTTGTGAGAGAATGTATTGAGACCGGTGTTAGACCAAGGTGTCATTTGGAAGATATCACAAGAGCTGATTTTTATGGTTTTGTTGTTCCTTTTGTTTATGAACTTATGAAATTAAGTAAGGAATCAGGAGTACCTGTTAAAATCCGTGCTTGTGATACAATGGGTTATGGGGTAACATATCCTGGAGCGGCCCTTCCTAGAAGTGTCCAAGGTATTATTTACGGATTGTTGCATCATGCAAGAGTTCCTTCAGAACTTATAGAATGGCATGGTCACAATGACTTTTATAGGGCTGTAAATAATGCATCTACTGCTTGGCTTTATGGTGCTTCTGCAGTTAATTGTTCCTTGCTGGGCATAGGGGAAAGAACTGGTAATTGTCCTCTTGAAGCAATGGTTATAGAGTATGCACAATTTAGAGGTACAACAGATGGAATGGATACTACGGTAATAACTGAAATTGCCGAGTATTTTGAAAAAGAACTTAACTATAAGATTCCTCCTATGACTCCTTTTGTAGGGAAGAATTTTAATGTTACTAGAGCAGGAATTCATGCAGATGGCTTATTAAAAAATGAAGAAATATATAATATTTTTGATACTGAAAAATTACTAAACCGCCCTTGTCGTGTATCAGTATCCAATACATCCGGTCTTGCAGGGGTAGCACATTGGATTAACACTTACTTTAATTTAAGAGGAGATAAAGCATTAGATAAAAACAATGCAGTTGTAGTAAAAGTTAAAGAGTGGGTGGATTCACAATACGATGAAGGAAGGGTTACAGTTATTACTGATGAAGAACTTGAAGAAGTGACTTTAAGAGCAATGAAAGAATCAAATTCATTATCGGAAGGAGAATAATGAGATGGGACTTAATTTAACACAAAAAATTCTTAAGGCACATTTAGTAGAAGGGAATATGGTTCCCGGAGAAGAAATAGGAATCCGTATAGATCAAACACTAACACAAGATTCCACAGGAACCATGGCTTATCTTCAATTTCAAGCTATGGGTATTGACAGGGTAAAGACTAAACGCTCTGTTGCTTATATTGACCATAATATGCTTCAACAGGGTTTTGAAAATGCTGATGACCATAAATATATTCAAACTGTGGCAAAAAAACACGGAATATATTTTTCTAGACCTGGTAATGGAATTTGTCATCAGGTTCATCTTGAACGCTTTGGAGTTCCTGGTGAAACCCTTTTAGGTTCTGACAGTCATACTCCTACTGGCGGAGGCTTAGGAATGATAGCCATTGGAGCAGGAGGATTAGACGTAGCTGTTGCTATGGGTGGCGGAACCTATTATATTACAATGCCTAAAGTTGTAAATGTAAAATTAAAAGGTAAATTAAGACCTTTTGTAACAGCAAAAGATATTATTTTGGAAGTTCTAAGAAGATTAACCGTAAAAGGCGGCGTTGGCAAAGTTATTGAATATACAGGAGATGGAATAAAGTCTTTAACAGTTCCAGAAAGAGCAACCATAACAAACATGGGTGCAGAATTGGGAGCAACTACTTCTATTTTCCCTAGTGATGAAGTTACTAGAGAATTCCTAAAAGCTCAAAAAAGAGAAGATGTATGGACTGAATTAAAGCCTGATGAAGATGCTGAATATGATGAAGTAGTTGAAATTAATCTAGATGAACTTGAGCCATTAGCAGCGGCTCCTCATAGTCCTGATAATGTTAAGAAGGTTTCTGAGTTTAAAGATGTTAAAGTTGATCAAGTAGCTATTGGTAGTTGTACTAATAGTTCATATATGGATTTAATGAAAGTTGCTAAGATTTTAAAAGGAAAAACAGTACATCCTGATGTGAGTTTAGTTATTGCTCCAGGTTCTAAGCAGGTATTAACCATGCTTGCTGAAAACGGTGCTTTAGCTGACTTGATTGCTGCTGGAGCAAGATTATTAGAATCTGGTTGTGGTCCTTGTATTGGTATGGGACAAGCACCAGCAACAGATGCTATTTCTCTTCGTACCTTTAACAGAAACTTTAAAGGACGTTGTGGTACCGTATCTGCAAGTGTATACCTTGTAAGTCCAGAAACAGCAGCAATTAGTGCAATAACAGGTAAATTAACCGATCCTAGAACTATTAATGAAGATATATCTGTAGAAATGCCTGATGAATTTACAATTGATGACAATATGATAATAGCTCCAGCAGAAGATCCTGCTTCTGTAGAAGTAATCCAAGGACCTAATATTAAGCCATTTCCTATTAATAATCCTCTAAATGACATGGTGGAAGGAAAGGTATTAATTAAAGTAGAAGATAATATTACAACAGACCACATTATGCCTTCAAATGCAAAACTTTTACCCTTTAGATCTAATATACCTTACTTAGCAGAGTTTTGTTTAACACCATGTAATGATGCTTTCCCAAAAAGAGCAAAAGAAAATGGTGGAGGTTTTATAGTAGGGGGAGAAAACTACGGACAAGGTTCTTCTAGAGAGCACGCAGCATTAGCTCCATTATATTTAGGAATAAAAGCAGTTCTTGTAAAAAGCTTTGCACGAATTCATAAAGCAAACTTAATTAATTCGGGAATATTGACTTTGACCTTTAATAATCCTGAAGATTATGATAAAATACAAGAGTTTGATGAACTAGTAATTGAAAATGTCATAGAACAAGTAAAAGGAAATACTGTTATAGTAAAAAATAAAACTCAAGGAACCGAGTATGAAATGTCTTTAGATGTTTCTGAAAGAGAAAGACAAATGCTTCTTGCTGGAGGTAAGATTAATCTTATAAAGCAACAAAATGCATAGTAAGAAAATAATAAGGAGGAGCATATAATGGACTACAAGATTATTGAAGAAGCAAAAGAAAAGTTTGGGAAACTTATTGAAGAACAACTTCAAAGAGTAGAAATGATGAAAAGTCAAGGAGATTTTATTGATTACAAAAGTCTTGATGAAATCATCATCGGTATTGTAGGAGGAGACGGTATTGGTCCTGCTATTACTGCTCAAGCTCAAAGAATTTTAGAGTTTTTATTAAAAGATGAAGTTGAAAAAGGAAAGGTTAAATTTAAAGTTATTGACGGCCTTACTATAGAAAACAGAGCTAAAGTTAACAAGGCTATTCCTGATGATGTTTTAGAAGAAATAAAAAAATGTCATGTAATATTAAAAGGACCTACTACTACTCCAAGAGCTGGAGATCCATGGCCTAACATAGAAAGTGCCAATGTAGCAATGAGAAAAGAATTAGATCTTTTTGCTAATGTACGTCCTGTAAGAGTACCAGAACAAGGAATAGATTGGACTTTCTTTAGAGAAAACACAGAAGGAGCTTATGTTCTTGGTTCTAAAGGATTTCATTTGAATGAAGATATAGCTTTTGATTTTAAAGTAATGACAACTCAAGGAATTGAAAGAATAGCAAAAGCAGCTTTTGATTATGCAAGAGCTAATGGAAAGAAAAAAGTTACTGTTGTAACTAAAGCTAATGTTGTTAAGACAACAGACGGAAAATTCCTTAACATATGTAAAGAAGTTGCTAAAGATTATCCTGAAATTGAAATGGATGATTGGTATATCGACATTATGACAGCTAAATTAGTTGATGAAAAAAGAAGAACTCAGTTCCAAGTGTTTGTTCTTCCAAATCTCTATGGAGATATTTTAACTGACGAAGCTGCAGAATTCCAAGGTGGAGTAGGAACAGCAGGTAGTGCAAATATTGGAAAGAAATATGCTATGTTTGAAGCAATTCACGGTTCTGCTCCAAGGATGGTGGCTGAAGGAAGAGACAAATATGCGGATCCAAGTAGTATTATTAGAGCAGCATCTATGCTACTATCTCATATAGGATATGTGGATGAAGCTAGTAAATTAGATAAAGCAATGGACATATGTACTCGCACTGAAAAGAAATTAGTTATTACAGGAAGAAACACAGGAGCAACCAATCAGGAATTTGCAGATTATGTAATGGAAACAATTAAATCATTATAATGGATATACACCTCCTATGAAAAAAGCAGTTTTTGCTTTTAGAAATCATTGGAGCAATTAAGGAGGACTAATGTGAGCTATGATCTAACTAAAGAAGTGAGTGATAAATATTCGCTTCAAGGTCGAGTTTTTCACAAAATAAGAGAAGATATATTAAATGGAAAATATAAGAGTGGAGATTCTATAAAAGAGGTTGTAGTATCTAAAGAATTGGGAGTTAGCCGTACTCCTGTTAGAGAAGCTTTAAAACAACTAGAACTAGAAGGTCTTGTAATCTCTATTCCTAACAAAGGAACAGTAGTTGCAGGCATAACTGAACAAGATATCATAGATATTTATGCAATACGTTCATTAATAGAAGGTTTGGCTGCAAGATGGGCAGCTATAAGAATAAGCGAAGAACAATTAAAACAATTAGAAGAAATAATTGAATTAACCGAGTTTTATGCTAGTAAGCATAATGTGGAGCATTTGCATGAATTAGATACACAATTTCATGAAATAATTTATGAAGCTTCCAACAGTAAGCCCTTAAAACATATATTATCGGATTTTCATATTTATGTACAAAGGGCTAGAATGGAATCCATAGCTATCCCGGGAAGAGATTTAAAATCAGCCCAGGAACATAAGGCCATATTAAAAGCATTAAAAGGCAGGAATCCTGAGGAAGCTGAAAAGCTTACTAATCAACATGTTAAAAATGTTGCAGAAAATATGATGAAACATTTAAAAAAAGCTGATAGAGATTAATCTATCAGCTTTTTAATTTTAAAGTCTATTTTTTACAGGAAGTTTATTATGGTTAATATATAAAAATAATTATAGGCTACTTTAAAGTAAAAGAATATTTGAAAATGTAGAAAAATAATTAATAAAAAATAAAAAAATATATTGACTCTTACTTAGAAATAAAGTAATATGTTTCATATTATTTTAAAATTTTGAGGGGCACAGCTAAAAATCAGCATAATAAAGCTTTGAAGATTGGTCTTATATATTTGTTTTAAAGCTATAAAGACATTAAGGGGGTTTTTTATGATTATTCGAAAGGCTGTTTTAGAAGATATACATGTACTTATTAAGCTTCGAATGGATTTTTTAACTTCTTACGTAAAACTAATGTCTGAAAGTGAAAGCAAAATATTAGAGGAAAATTTATTTAATTATTTTTCGAAACACATTCCTTTAGGTGATTTTATAGCTTACATATGTGAAATTGATGATAAAGCAGTTTCTGTAGCCTTCTTAACCATAAGCGAAAAACCACCAAATCCTAATTTTATTACAGGAAAAACAGCTACAGTACACAATGTATTTACTTATCCAGAATATTGTAGAAGAGGGATAGCTTCTAAATTATTACAATTGCTTATTGAAGAAGCAAAGAGTCAAAACGTTTCTTCTATAGAATTATTAGCTACTGAGGCAGGTAAGCCATTATATAGAAGATTAGGATTTGAGGAGCCAGAAAATACCTATATGAGAATGAATGTTTTAGATGAAGAATTTTTTTTCATGGCGGAATCAGTATAAATAATGGGAGGAATTGTAGTGGCTAGTGTATATTTTACCCTTAGAAAATGGAAAGCTGAGGATACAAAATCATTGTCAGAATATGCCAATAACAAAAAGATTGCAGATAAATTACGGAATGTATTTCCTCATCCTTATACTTTAAAGGATGCAGAAGAATATATTAATGCTTGTATCTTAGCTGATGAATCAAAGGAATATTGTAGGGGAATTGATATAGAGGGGAAGGCAGTTGGAAGTATTGGAATATTTCTAAGAGATGACGTGTATTGTAAAAGTGGGGAACTAGGCTATTGGCTAGCTGAGCCATTTTGGGGTAAAGGAATTATGACTGAAGCCATAAAGCAAATTTGCGAAATTGTCTTTGAAAAATATGATATAGTTAGGATATTTGCAGAACCTTATGCTAATAATATGGAGTCACGTCGTGTGCTTGAAAAAGCAGGTTTCCAACTAGAAGGAATACTAAGAAAAAGTGTCTATAAAAATGGACAATTAATGGACTCATGTATGTACTCACTTATAAAAGATACTAACATCTAATTTATAAATAATTATTGTATATATATAAATAAGTTAGTAAGCTATGATATTAGAAAAAATCTCCTCATTGGTAAAATAATATACCAATAAGGAGATTTTTTATTAGGCCATAAATATTTATGGATGTAATTCTTCCCATTGTTGATATAAGGATTCTAACTTTGCTTCTAGATTCACTTTAGAATCATAAGCTTCCTTAGATTTTTCTGGATTAGTATAAACTTCTTCAAGGCATAATAATTCATCAATTTCTTCAATTTGACTTTCTATTTCATGAATTTCTTTTTCGATACTTTCAATTTGAGCTTGCAATTTTCTTTGTTGAGCTTGTTCTTCTTTTTGACGAAGCCATTCATCCTTTGCAGAACTTGCTTTTTCATCTTTTAAGTTTGAACTATTAATAGCAAGATTTATTTCATTCCTTTTTTCAAGATAGTAATCATAATTACCGAGGTATTCGGTAACTCCTAAAGGAGAAAGCTCTAATATTTTGGAAGCTGTTTTATTTATAAAATATCTATCATGAGATATATATAATATGGTTCCCGTATAGCCATTTATAGCATCTTCCAATATTTCTTTTGATAAAAGATCAAGATGATTGGTTGGTTCGTCTAATAGAAGAAAGTTTCCCTCAGATAACATCATTTTACAAAGAGATACTCGGCCTCTTTCTCCACCGCTTAAAGTGGAGATTTTTTTAAAGACATCATCCCCTGTAAATAAAAAGGCTGCTAAAATATTTCGTATTTCTCCTAGGGTTAATGAGGGATAAGCATCTGATATTTCGTCTATAATAGTTTTATCATAAGAAATATTTTGCTGTTCTTGATCATAATAACTAATTTTTACGTTAGTTCCTAAGCGAAAGCTTCCTTCGTCATAATCTAATTGATTTAGCAATATTTTAAACAAAGTAGTTTTGCCTATTCCATTAGGTCCAATAAGGCAGACTTTTTCTCCTTTTTTTAATTGAAAGGAAACATTTTGGAAAAGCTTTTTGTCAGCAAAAGACTTTGATAGCTTTTTTACATGAAGAACATCATTTCCACTCTCAATGCCTGCTTCTAAAGAAAATTTCATAGAAGAAGGAAGAGAATCAGGAGCCTTTATTCTATCTATTTTTTCCAAGGCCTTTTCACGGCTTTTTGCTCTTTTTAAAGATTTTTCTCTATTAAAAGATCTAAGGGTTTGAATAATTTGCTCTTGTCTTTTGATTTCTTTTTGTTGATTTAAATATTGTTTTAAATGTATTTCGCGGTTTATTTGTTTTTGCTTAGCATAAAAAGAATAGTTGCCATTGTATATTGTAGCTTGAGTATTTTCTATTTCAATTACTTTAGAGACTAATTTATCCAAAAAGTATCTGTCATGAGATATAATTATAACGACATTTGGATAATTTTTAAGGAAATCTTCAAGCCACTCTATTGCTGTTATATCAAGATGATTGGTAGGTTCATCCAAGAGTAAAATTGAAGGAGAAGATAATAATAATTTTGCAAGAGCGACCCTTGTTTTTTGCCCACCAGATAATTGGCTAATGGGTTGATAAAATTGTTCTTCATTAAAACCTAAGCCTTTTAGGACTCCTTTAATTTGACTTTTATAAGCGTATCCATTTAGTTCTTCAAATTGATGTTGAATTAAGGAATACTTGTCCATAAGCTTAGCAAGTTCATCCCCTTTAAGTATACTCATTTCTTTTTCAAGGGAATGTAGATTAGATTCTAATTCAATAACTTCTGAAAAAACCAGCAGCATTTCATCAAAAATAGTATTATTAGAATCTATTTCTGTATTTTGAGGAAGGTAGCCAATGACAGCATCTTTTGCTGTATATATTTCTCCACTGTCTGCAGAGATTTCTCCAGCAAGTATTTTAAATAAGGTTGACTTACCTGCTCCATTAACGCCTGTAATTGCAATTTTTTCTTTTTCCTCTATTTGAAAATTAATATTGTTAAGAACTAAATCTATTCCAAAAGACTTACTAATATTTTTACATGACAAAATCATTTGTGCACCTCAATAGCTTTAATTTTATATAATGATATCAAAAAACAAAAAGGAAAGAAAGGCTGATTGACAGTTTTTTTAAGTAAATGTTATAATTTAAACATAGTTTTTAATGAAAGGAGAGGGAAGTATTGTCTGCTAACAGAAGGATATCTATTGCAGTGATAAGGCGTTTACCTAGGTATTATAGGTATTTAGGCGAACTTCTTGAGAATGATATTAAGCGTATTTCATCGAAGGAATTAAGTGAAAGAATGGGAGTTACTGCTTCACAAATTCGTCAAGATTTAAACAATTTCGGCGGATTTGGACAACAAGGATACGGATATAATGTAGAGTATTTATATAAAGAAATTGCAAAAATCTTAGGGCTTAATAATAAATATAAAGTAATTATTGTAGGAGTAGGTAATTTAGGACAAGCTTTAGCTAATTATGTTAAATTTGAGCAAAGAGGCTTTGAACTTTGTGGCTTATTTGATGTTAATCCAAGATTAATCGGAATGACTATTAGAGGAATAGAAGTAAAAGATATTGATGAAATGGAGTCCTTTGTAAAAGAAAACAAAATAGATGTAGCTTATCTTACACTGCCTAAGTCTAAAGTTCGCAAAGTTGCTGAAGATTTAGCAAGTTGGGGAGTAAAAGGTCTATGGAATTTTTCACCGGTTGATTTAGACCTTTCATCAGATGTTGTAGTTGAAGATGTTCACTTGTCCGACAGTTTAATGACCTTATCCTACAGAATAAATCGTCAAATGCAATTAAAAGAAGCACAAACAAAAAAATCTAATAAATGATTGGAGTTATAGTAATAAATGGATTTTGCTAGATTACTTGTTAGTCCTATAGTTGGAAGTATAATTGGATATTTTACTAATTGGCTTGCTATAAAAATGCTTTTTAGACCTCATAGGGAAATTAGATTTTTTAATTTGAAGCTTCCTTTTACACCAGGTATAATTCCTAAAGAAAAAGAAAGAATAGCAAAAAGTGTAGGGAATGCTACGGGTAAATATATTCTTTCTGAGGAAGTGATTATAAAGTCTTTATTAAACGAAGAGGTAATAGAAGGCATTAATAAGATTATAACTGATACATACAATGATATTTTTCATAAGGACAAAACATTAAATGATTTTCTAAATTATGTTTTAGAAGATAATAAAGAAGAAAACATTGAATTTTTAAATAAGAAAGTCAGCTCATTTATAATAGCTTATCTTAGTCGTGAGGAAAACTTAGATTTTGTTACAAAATACATTACTGATTTCATACAAGACAAATTAGATACAAACATAGAAGATATAAACTTTAAGGAATTTATAAAGATAGATTTTATAAAGGATGATTCCTTTAAACAATGGGTTCTCAATCAAATAACTGCTTGTAGAAAATATCTTAGTAATGATGAAATTTCCTTATCAAATATAATTCCTGATATTTTTGTAGAAACGGCTATGGATTTTGTAAGAAGTCAAGCAACAGAATGGATGCCTTTAATACTAAAAATAATGGATCAGACTGCAATAGAAAACAAAATAAAAGATATATTACAAGAATTTATTCAAAAAAATTTAGGGAAATTCACCTTAATATTTGTTGATATAGATAAGCTTTATAATAAAATTAGAAACTATCTAAAAGACTATATACAAGAAGAAGAAAATCAAAAGGAAATACTTAAGCAAATAAATATTTTTATTAATCAAATATTGGAAAAGCCAATTAGTCAATGGCTTGATAAAATTGATTTTATTAATGATGAAAATGAACTTGAAAAAAGATATGATAATATAATTTTTTATTTAAATAACACAGAAAAAATAGATATTCTTAAGGAAAAAATTAAGGATTATATTGTCAATCAAGAGGAAAGAAATCTTCTTAAGATAATAAAAGCTTTTAAGATTGACGTTATTTATGAAATCGAAAAACGGATTAAAAGATATTTAACATATTTAATTAATAAAGAAGATTTTATTGAATTAATAAAAAGTCTTGTTAACAAAGAATTAGAAAGGTTATTTTCTACCCCAGTTAATAAATTTATAGAAAACATGGGGAATTCAGTAGAAATGCATATTAAGAATTTTGTCTTAAAGCTATATAAAGAATTTGTTATTAAACAATCTCCGTATTTTATTAAGCAACTTGACATATCTGATATTGTTGAAAATAGAATTATTGAATTTGATACAGATGAAATGGAAGAAATAATCCTTTCAGTGGTAGATAGAGAGTTAAAAGTCATAACTTGGCTAGGGGGACTTTTAGGATTTATAATTGGCTTTGTTCCTGTTTTGTTTGGCTAACGATTTATAAGTTAGCCTTTTTTATTTTTATATTATTAATATTATTTAATTAGAATGTAATAAGAATTCAACAATTATTATGTATAATTGCAGCATAGGGAAAGTTTATATGGATAGGGGTGGAAGATATGATAAAAACTTTTTTTAGATTAGTTTTATTTAGCCTTTTATTTATTTTATTTCAAACTGATTCTCTAGCAAAGCCAAGAACAGAATATGGTGAACCCCTGGGTGTATACAAAGGAGAAAAAGGAGTTACTATCGTAAGCTACTCAAAGAATTGGGTCAGTAAGGAAAGGTTAAAAGAGGTTTACGATGAGCTTATAAATAATTTTCATGGAGAAGAAATAAAATATTTATCATACATATATATTTATCCTGATTCTCCTGAAGGAATTATGGGTGCTTATTATGAGGATTACGATATAAATAGTGAAGGAAAGTATGTATATAAAGATGACCGCTATATAGAAATCTTTAATGGAGATCAATACACAGATGTATCACAATTTGCTCGTGTGCTTGCTCATGAGTATGGACATCATTTTACATTATATTATTTATTAACTAAAGAAAACAGGCATTTTAATCAATGGAAAGATACTAGGTACGCAAAAATTAGAGGTTTAGAAAAATATAAAGAAGTAGAATATTTTTCAGTTAATGATAAAAAATATACTTATAAATGGGATATTGCAGAGATTGCTGCCAATGACTATGTTCAGCTTTTTGGTTCTCCAAAGGCTAAAAAGTCTATGGATTATAAAGATGTTCAAGAGCGGGTAGAAAAAAATATTAAAGAAAGCTTTTATTCTACTGAAAGCTTTAATCTTCTGCCGCAAGAAAATCTTTCAATTCCTTTGGCAGCTGACGTTCCTGGTCTTTATCTTTATTGGCTAGAACTAGCTGGATATACATCCCTAGAACCTAGTCTTCCTTATAAACCCCAGTTAAGTATTAAGAAAAACAAAGAAATTATGCCAGGTTATCTACAGTATGAGATAACATGGAATCCAATTTTAGATAAAAATAATTATGAGTATACCTTAATTACTTATCCATCTGATAATATTATGTTTCCAAGACCAGTTAAGACTGTCGTAACCGGGGAAACTATGAAGGCATATTTAGGAAGTGCTATTCATTACAACAACAATGGCACAGCAAATATAATACTAGATGACCAATATGAAGGAGAATACTATTTTAGGCTTTTTATTAAAGACAAAAGAGGTTTTATCTTCTCAACAGAACCAGTTAAATATAATTTTGATAAAGATAAGACAAAATCAATATATAAAATGACAGACGTAGCTCCTAATCATTGGGCAATTAATTATATAGAAATTATAGTGGATAAAAAAATTGCAGAAGGCTATGAAGATGGAACTTTCAGGCCAGAAAAAGAAATTACAAAAGCAGAATTTATGGTAATGCTTATAAGGGCCATTAATTATAAAGTTAGCCCTAAAGATGATGCTAGTAGCTGGTTTGAAAAAGGAGGTTATTTTGAAGCTGCAAAAAAACTAAATTTAATTAATGTTTCTGATTATGGAGCTAATTATAATAAATTAAATATAAATGATCCTATTACACGGGAAGAAATGGCTTTTATGACGGGGAAGATTCTTAAATATTTAGGATATAGTCATTCTAATGATTATCAAATAAGCTTTACGGATATAGACAATATAAAGTATAAAGATGAATTAGAGTTGGTTGCGTATTACTATATAATAAATGGCTATCCTGATGGTAATTTTAAACCTTCAAAGAATGTTACTAGGGCAGAAGCTTCGAAAGTTATATATAAAATTTTGGATTTTGTAGATTAATTGAATATCAGTTGTATCTTTGATGCAGCTTTTTTATAGATTAAACCGGGGAAAAATTTTCCCGGTTTTCTTGGCATTAGATTTATTCAATGATAAAATTAATATAACACAACATTTTTTGGAGAAGAATTATGATTAATATTAGAAAAGCTAAAATAGAAGATATAGATAACTTAATTATTTTGTGGATTAAATTAATGGAATATCATAAGGAGAAAAAGATTTATTTTCTACTATCTGCTGACTGGAAGGAGCAAAAAAGAAATGAGTTAGAATGGATTGTTAAGAGTGACTTAACTGTTGTTTACATAGTAGAGGAAGGTAACAAGCTAATAGGTTATATTAGGGGAACTATTCACAAACTTCCATTATTATACGATATAAAATATGAGGGCAGCATAGAAGAAATTTTCATCCTACCCGAATATAGAAGAAAGGGATATGCGACAAAATTATTCCAAAGCTTAGTTAAAGATTTTAACAAGAGGGAACTAGAGTATATTAACATAAACGTTGACATAGAAAATGAAACAGGTAAAAAATTTTGGGATGCTTTAGGATTTAATACGATTTCTCTTAAGAAAAGATATAATCTTTAAAGAGGGGAGGCTGCCGTTTTGTTCAGAAAAAAGGAAGTTAGTATTGACTATGCTTTATTAAAAAAAATTCCAATTTTGATACTAGATAAAAAATGGCATAATATTTTTCCTCATGAAAAAAAGACAAAAAAAATTCTTATGTTAGAAAAACAATTAGGAAATTTACTTAAAGAACAAGGACAATTAAATAATGATTTTAATGACTACATAAAATTAAAGAAAAAACTAATGAGTGATATTATAAATCTTACCGATGAAGTATTTAGCAATGAAAATGAATCGGATAAAGAAAAAATGGGAAAAAACAAAAAATATATTATAGAAATTAATAATAAGTTAGAAAAAATACAAAAAAGATTACAAAGACTTCCTAGTGAAATTGAAGAAGTTAACCAAAGGCTGTTAAGAGAAAGTGTTAAGGTATCTTATAAGGAAATGAAAGAGCATCAGGAAAAAACAAAAGAATTAGCCAAGTGGATTGAAACAACAAGAGAACAATTAAAAAATAATGTAAAAGAAAAAACAATACACGAAGAAAAGGCAAGTGAAATATATTCTTATTTACATGATCTTGTAGGAGTAGAACTAATTGAAGAACTAGATAAAAGATATTGGCGGTGAACTTATGGTTATAGGTATTGGAACAGACATAATTGAAATAAAACGGATAAAAGAGGCTGTAACAAAGAATCCAAGATTTATTGAAAAATGTTTTACTGTCAATGAACAAGAATTTTTTAATAATAAAAAGAATAGTTTTCAAAGCATTGCAGGAACTTTTGCTGCAAAAGAAGCGGTATCTAAAGCATTAGGAACGGGTTTTACAATCTTTGAATTAAAGGATATAGAAATATTAAGGGATAAAAATGGAAAGCCTTATGTATATCTTTATAATAAGGCTAAGGAAACATCGGACAAGTTGAATATATCAAAAATACTTGTAACTATTTCTCATTCCAGAGAATATGCGGTTGCATATGCTCTTGCCCAAGATTGAGGTGACAATAAACAATAATTTAAGAGAAATGGAGGGTAATTATGAAAATATGTAGTGGAGAAGAAATGAGGTTAATTGATGAGGCCACTATTAATAAAGTAGGTATTCCTGGCATTATTTTAATGGAAAACGCAGTTTTTGCAGTTGTAAATGAGATAAGAAAGGATATCAAGCCTACTGTTAATACTAGGGTAACTGTATTTTGCGGACAAGGAAATAATGGAGGCGACGGATTTGGAATTGCAAGGCATTTAAGCAATATGGCTTTAAATGTAACGGTAGTTTTTATTGGGAACTATAATAATCTTAGAAATGATGCAAAAATTAATTATGAGATGCTTCAAAACTTACGGATTCCTATAAAAACAATCAATCCAGATTCTGCAATAGATGATGAGATAGCCTATTTGATCCAAAGAAGTGACATTGTTGTTGATGCTATCTTTGGTACTGGTCTATCTAAAAAAATAGAAGGCCTTTTTAAAGATTTAATTGACTTAATTAATTTTTATGGGAAATATATCATATCAGTAGATATACCTTCTGGTATCGATTCTAAAACAGGTGCTATTTTAGGGAATGCTGTGAAAGCTGATAAAACAGTTACATTAGCATTACCTAAATCTGGTCTTTATTTATACCCTGGAACGGATTATGTGGGAGAATTGATTATAGCCGATATTGGAATACCAAGGAGAATTATCGAAGAAGCAGATCTTAAAATGAATGTTTTAACGGACGAGGAAGTAAAAAGTTTAATTCCTATTAGATTTACAAGGAGTAATAAAGGGACTTATGGAAGAGTACAAGTGATAGCTGGCTCTAAAGGAATGACAGGTGCCGCTGCATTAACTTGTTTAGGTGCTTATAAAGTAGGAACAGGTGTTGTTAGTTTAGGAGTTCCGGCAAGCATTAATAATATACTAGAAGGAAAGTTAACGGAGGTTATCACCATACCGCTTCCTGATGATGAAGGAAGGCTATGTAGGGAAAGTTTTTATACCATAAAACCTTATCTTGAAAAGGCAATGGTTATAGCAATTGGACCAGGACTAGGACAAAATTTAGAAATAGTTGAATTAATGGACCTTATTATTAAAAACTCAAAGGTTCCTGTACTAATTGATGCTGATGGTATAAATGCAATTGCAAGAAATATTGAAATGCTAAAAAATGTAAAAGTGCCTTTAGTATTAACTCCCCATCCTGGAGAAATGGGAAGACTAATTGGTAAAACAACTGAAGAAATATTAGAAAAGCCTGTTGAAATAGTAAGAGATTTTTGTCATGAATGGAATGTAATTTTGGTATTAAAAGATGCAAAAACAATAATAGGACATCCTAATGGAGAAATATATATTAATACAACGGGAAATTCCGGAATGTCTGTAGCTGGTTCAGGGGATGTGTTAACGGGTATTATTTCTGGACTGATTGCTCAAAATATGGATCCTTATAAGGCAGCAGTTTTAGGAGTTTTTTTACATGGTAAAGCAGGAGATTTAGCCGCAAAAGAATTAGGATATCACGGCATGTTAGCAGGAGATATATGCAGCTATACATCAGAAGCAATAAAAATGTATTTTGAAAACTAGGAGGTAAAAGATGAAGGCTAAAGATATCATGGAAAAAAACGTATTAGCCATTAAAAAAGACGTATTTGTAAAAGATATAGCAAAAATAATGTTTGAAAACAAAATAAGTGGAGTTCCTGTTGTAGATGATGAAAATAAAGTAATAGGAGTTGTAACTGAAAAAGACTTAGTTTTTAAAGAAAAAGAATCTGCTTTTCCTGCATATGTTGAGTTTTTGGGTAGTCTATTATTTTCAGAAGGAGCAAAAAAGCACGATGATGAATTAAAAAGAATATCTCTTATTACTGCCGAAGAGATTATGACGCGGGATGTTTATACAATCACTGAAGATGCTACTATTGAAGAAATTGCAAACATAATGGTTGACAAAAATATAAATCGTGTACCAGTAGTAGACAAAGGAGGAAGAATAATCGGGATTGTTAGCAGAGCCGATATGTTAAAGACAATTATATAAAAGACTTTGGGGGGATTAGGTGACAATAATAAAAAAATTACTTCTTGTTACCATACTTATAGCAGGATGCTTTCTTGCATCCTGTTCTTTTAAGCAAGAAGCAAAGTCACCAATAGAAAAAATTCACGAAAAATTTACGGCTATGGATTCTTATGCTTGTATAGCTGACCTAACGTATATATCTAATAAAGGAGAAAACACCTACAAGACAAAACAATATTATAAAATGACAGGGGAATATAGGATGGAAATAATTGCTCCTGAAAATTTACAAGGTTTAACAACAGTTTACGATGGTGAAAAAGTGATGCAATATAATCCCCGCCTTCTTGGTGAAGTTGTAAACGAAATACCACAATCAAAAACTATTAATGAAATATTTTTAGGAGTGTTTTTAAAAAATTATTTTCAATCAGAAGAAGTTGCGTTAGAAGTTTTTAGTAGTAATTATGAAGATTATACTGTTCTAGAAGCTGTAATTCCTGAAGGTGGGAAATATCTTTCTACAGAGAAATTATGGATTTCAAACAATAGTCTTAATCCAACAAAATTAGTAATATATGATGAAGATAGAAAGGAAAGAATTATTGTCGAATACCATGAATTTAAGTATAATGTTAATTTAGATGAAAGTGTCTTTAAAATAAATAAGTCTAATAGTGGTCAATAAGATATCTTGGGAGGAACACGAATGACAAGTGAGCATTACCGCGTAATTGCAGAAATCAATCTTGATGCAATATTAAACAATATTAAAGAAATACAAAAAAATATTTTAAAAGATACAGAAATAATGGCTGTTGTGAAAGCAGATGCCTATGGTCATGGAGCAATAGAAGTTTCAAGACTCTTGATAGAAAATGGAGTACAACGGCTAGCAGTGGCCATTTTAGATGAAGGTAAGCAGCTTAGAAAAGAAGGATTTAAAATTCCTATTCATATTTTAGGTTATACACCTGTTGAGCAAGCTTGTGAAATTGTTAAGTATGATTTTATTCAGACAGTATTTACATTTGAAATGGCTAAGGCAATTTCAGATTCGGCTACAATGCAAAACAAAGAAGCAAAAATCCATTTAAAGATAGATACAGGAATGGGCAGAGTGGGTTTTAAACCCATTAAAGAATCCATTGGAATTATTAAAGAAATAAGCAAGTTACCTAATATAAATATTGAAGGAATTTTTACTCACTTTTCTTCTGCTGATGAGGAAGATTGTTCTTTTACCAAGCAACAATTTAATATTTTTAATAATTTTATTAAAGAGCTTCAAAAGACAGGAATAGATTTTCCTGTTAAGCATTGCTCTAATAGTGCTGGTTTTATTCTTGATGAAAAAATGCATATTAATTTGATCCGACCAGGTATTATCATATACGGCTTATACCCTTCCAATGAAGTTAATAAGGAAAAAATACATTTAAAACCAGCAATGTCTTTAAAATCTCAAGTAGTTTTTATAAAAGAAGTTGAAGAAAAAACACCAATTAGTTATGGACGTAAATATATAACTTCAAGAAAAACAAAAGTTGCAACCATTCCTGTAGGTTATGCCGATGGTTATTCTAGGAGATTATCCTCTTTAGGAAGAGTTTTAATAAATGGTATTTACGCTCCTATTATAGGCAACATCTGTATGGATCAATTTATGGTAGATGTTAGCCATATTCCTGATGTGGATATTGGAAGTGAAGTAGTTTTAATTGGGCAACAAGGAGAAAATGTAATATCTGCTGAAGAAATAGCAGATATTATAGGAACAATAAATTACGAAGTAGTATGTATGGTTGGGAAGAGAATACCTAGAGTTTATATAGAAAATAAAGAAGTAATTAAAAAGATTAAGTATGTTAATGAGTCGGAAGAAAAAGATATATAAAAATATAGTTTATATTAATAAAAGCTTTGCATAAAAATTATATCATTGGCAAAAATACAATATGAAAATACTTCTATTAATTTAGCTTATAAATTTTTATTCTTAAATATTTAAATAATTTAATTGCAAATAAAGTATCTTCCATTGAGTATAAAAGGCTCATTTGCCTAGGGAGTGATTTGCAGTGTCCAAAAAGAATAAAATAATAAAAATTAGAAAGACCTCTAATGAAGAAAAAAATACAAATAAAAAATGTTCTAATCCAAAAAGCCAAATTAAGGATAGCATGATAAAAGGATATCAAGAAATGGCAGAAATTAATTTGGATTTATCGAAGTTTTGTTTTGAAGCAGAAAGAGAGGTTGAGAAGATTATTGAACAAATAGTGGAGTGTGAGAGATGTGGTGGTTAAACGAGGAGATGTTTTTTATGCTGACCTAAGTCCTGTAGTCGGATCTGAACAAGGAGGCGTGCGTCCAGTACTGATTGTACAAAATGATATTGGTAACAAATATAGCCCCACTGTAATATGTGCTGCAATAACTTCTCAAATTAATAAAGCAAAGCTACCGACTCATATTGAAATAGATTCGAGCTCTTATGCCTTAGTAAAAGATTCTGTAGTTTTATTAGAGCAGATAAGGACTATAGATAAAAAGAGACTAAAAGAAAAAATATGTCATTTAGATAAAGATTTGATGAAAAAGGTAGATAAAAGTTTAATGATAAGTTTTGGATTATAGTACATAGAAAGTAACCCCCTTCAAGGGGATTATTTGTTTGACAGATTATAGCAAGAGGTATAAAATAATAGAAGATAATATAGAAATATGAGACTAATTAAAATCATGTAAATTTGTAGGTTTAATTGGAAAATAAACAGATTTCATTGGAATAAATGATAGAGAATTATTAACAAAAACAAAGGAGAAATTTGACTTGATTATAGATATACATGCCCATTGTTTTGATGACGATATAGCAAAGAAAGCAGTTCCGATCTTGGCAAAAAAAGCAAATATTACAGCATATACTGATGGAACCATTTCTAACTTAAAAAGGTCAATGAAAGATAGTGGTATAGATATAAGTGTTATTCAATCTATTGCAACAAAAGCCAAACAAACCCCTGTAATTAATTCATGGATAGCAACTATAAAGGATTCCAATATTATTCCTTTTGGAACAATCCATCCAGAATATAAAGAATGGAAAGAAGAAATAAGAAAATTAGTTTCAATCGGTATAAAAGGCATAAAATTTCACCCTGATTATCAAAACTTTTATGTTGATGATCCTAATTTGTTTAAGATATATGAGGAAATATTTAATAACAATTTGATTATTTTATTTCATGCAGGAATAGATATAGGTTTACCAAAACCTTGTCATTGTACACCTAAAAGATTAAGAAATGTAATTAATATTTTTAGAGGTGCTACAATTATTGCTGCTCATATGGGTGGATATGATTGTTGGGATGACGTAGAAAAATACTTATTAGGAGAAGAAGTTTATTTTGATACTTCTTATACTTCACATATTCTTAAGCCCTCATTAATGACTAAATATATAAAAGAACATGGTACAAATAAAATATTATTTGGTACGGATTCGCCTTGGGGAAATCAAAGCGAGGAGGTTGAATTTATTCAAAGTCTTCCATTAACTGAGGAGGAAAAATTTGATATTTTAGGGGGGAATGCCAAAAAGTTATTAAGACTATAATTATTCTAGCATTATAAATTATAGGAGGACATGTATATGAGTATTAATTCTATGATTTTCACAAATGACAATTGTATCGGTTGTAATCGATGTATTGCCTTTTGTCCAATTCCTGATGCTAATCAGGCAGTTGAGGAAAACGGAAGGAATACAATTCATGTTAATGGAGAAAAATGTATTGTCTGCGGGAATTGTCTCGAAGCATGTATGCATGATGCTAGAGATTATTATGATGATACCAATAAGTTTTTTTATGATTTAAAAAATGGAAAGAGCATTTCATTAATTGTAGCTCCATCGATAAGAACGAATTTTATTCATGATTATAAGAATTTATTTGGTTATTTTAAAAATTTAGGTGTTAATTTTATATATGATACTTCCTATGGAGCAGATATTACTACATGGGCTTATCTTAAATATATTAAAGAAAGAAAACTAACAGGTACTATTTCACAACCTTGTCCTGCAGTAGTTAACTACATAGAAAAATATAAACCAGAATTATTAGAAAAGTTGGCTCCAGTACATAGTCCTATGATGTGTACGGCAATCTATATGAGAAAATATAAAAAAATTAATGATTCTTTTGCTTTTATTTCTCCTTGTATTGCAAAAAAGAATGAAATTGATGATCCAAATACAGATAATCTAATACAGTATAATGTTACCTTTAAAAAACTTTTAGAATATCTTAGACAAAATCAGATTAAACTTTCTGATTATCCGGTTTATGATTTTGATGGAATAGAAGGAGAACTAGGGGCGATTTTCCCAAGACATGGAGGGCTTAGGGAAAATGTAGAATTCCATTTAAAAGGTCAGGGATGGATTCGTCAAATAGAAGGACAGAAGGAAGCTTACAAATATTTAAGAGAATATGTTCATCGTGTAGATCAGTCAAAAGAATTACCTACTCTTGTAGATATTTTAAACTGTAGCCACGGTTGTAACTTTGGAACCGGAACAACAAAAGAACCGACAGTTGATGACGTAGATTTAGTGCTTTATCATAAAAAGATGAAAAGTATTAAAGGTAAAAAGGGAAGCATAAAAAAGAGATACGAATTATTTAAAGACTTTGATAAAAAATTAAAAGCAGTAGATTTTGAAAGAAAATATAGCAGTAAATTTATAAATCCTCATGAAGTTAGTGAAAAAGATATAGAATCTGCCTTTATAAAACTTTTGAAGACTGAAGAAGAGGATAGAGAGATAAATTGTACAGTTTGTGGTTATGATTCTTGTTTGGATATGGCAATTGCAATTGCCAAAGGGAATAATTATGAGGATAATTGTATTCATTATAATAAAAAGCTAGTAGAAATTGAGAAAGCACAAATTCAAGAAAAGAATAATGAAATTGAGGAAATGTTTAGTAGAGTATATGCTATGAGTGAAGAAAGAAGAAAGGCCAGTGATGACTTAAGAAGGGACGTAGAAGCTATATCATTGGCACTAGAACAGGTTACAAAAGCTAGTGAAGAGACAGCAAAAGTATTGGACAAAATTAGCAATGAGACAAATGGTGTAGTTGATCAAGTTCATGAATTAAGAGATATTGTTGATTTGATTAACAAAAACATAAATAAATATGTTGAAACAACTCAAGTTATTGTTAGTATATCAGAACAAACAAACTTATTAGCTTTAAATGCTTCAATAGAATCTGCCAGAGCTGGTGAACAAGGAAGAGGTTTTGCAGTTGTTGCAGAAGAGGTAAGAAAACTTGCAGAACAAACAAAATTATCAGCAGAAACAGCACAAATAAATAATACTTCTACTTTACCAAACTTAGAAAAAATTATTGGCATGTCTCAAGCATTTTTAACTAAGATGGAAGAAATAAATGAAGCAATCCAAAGTATTGCAGCTAGTACTCAGGAAATTACTTCTCAATCAGAAGAAATTGCATCAACTGCTGCAGCTATAATTGATAAAAATGAAAACTTAGAAATCTAGTAAATTAGCTTAAAAGCTGTCTTTATTTACATATTTGTAGTAAAGACAGCTTTATTTATTTCGTAATTTGTCACATTTAATCGCATATTTTAATATACTAATTATTGAAAGCACTTATTTTAAGGAGGCTGATTTATGGCTCCTATTGTAGAATTAAGATCTGTTGCAAAAACTTATCATACGCCTTCGGGAGAAACAAAAGCATTAGAAGATCTCAATCTTACCATTAACCAAGGGGATTTTATAAGCATTGTAGGTCCTAGTGGCTGTGGCAAATCTACAATATTGTCACTTATTGCAGGACTTATTAAACCTTCATATGGAGAATTGTTGGTTTTTGGCAGTCCCGTAACAGGAACTTCTTCTAAAATAGGCTATATGCTTCAAAAGGACCATTTGTTTGAATGGCGTTCTATTCTTAGTAATGTCTATTTGGGACTTGAAATTCAAAAAAAATTAACAGATGAGAACAAAGCTTATGCCAATAAGCTATTAGATATTTATGGCTTAGGAGATTTTAAAAATCGATTTCCATCTGAATTATCAGGAGGAATGAGACAAAGGGTAGCATTAATTAGAACCCTTGCTATTAAGCCAGAGATTTTATTATTAGATGAACCTTTTTCTGCCCTTGATTATCAAACTAGATTAATTGTTTCAGATGAAATTGGAAGAATAATCAAAAGGGAAAACAAAACCGCAATATTAGTTAGTCATGATATAGCAGAAGCAATAAGTATGGCTGACAAAGTTATAGTGTTAACAAAAAGACCAGGCAGGATTAAAAGCAGTCATAAAATAGAATTATCAATTGATAATAGGACTCCCTTTAAATCAAGAGAAGCTCCCGAATTTAGAGAGTATTTTAACACCATCTGGAAGGAGCTGAAGTCCCATGAAAATGAACAATATTAATGTTTCTAATGATCATTTAAAATACTTAAACAATATGAAAAGAAGGGAAAGAATCATAAAAATTACTCAAATATTAATTTTACTATCTATATTGTTATTGTGGGAAATTGCTGCAAATTTAGCTTGGATTGATTCTTTTATATTTAGTCAACCTACTAAAATATTAAAGACTTTATGGGAGATGATATTAGACGGCAGCATTTTTATTCATACAGGTATTAGTCTTTTTGAAACTGTTGTGGGATTTTTGCTTAGTACTTTGCTTGGTACATCTATAGCAGTATTACTATGGTGGAATAATTTTATTTTAAGAGTATCAGATCCTTATCTTGTAATTATTAATAGTCTTCCTAAAACTGCTCTAGCTCCAATTCTTATAGTTTGGATAGGGAATAATATGAAGTCAATTCTTTTTACAGCAGTTCTTATGTCTATAGTAGTAACTACCTTAACAGTATTAAATGGCTTTCTAGAAGTAGATCAGGATAAGATTAAATTGATTGAAACTTTTGGAGGAAGTAAAAAAGATGTTTTAAGGATGGTTATGATTCCTGCCAATGTCCCAACGATTATAAATGCACTAAAAGTAAATGTAGGTCTATCCCTTGTTGGAGTAATGGTAGGTGAGTTTTTAGTTGCTCAGGCAGGCTTAGGTTATCTAATTATATATGGAAGTCAAATTTTTAAATTGGATTGGGTAATGTTAAGTATAGTTATATTGGCTTTACTAGCTGCCTTATTATATAAAACTGTTTTATTATTAGAAAGGCGTTTTTTAAAATGGAGAGAATAATTTTATAAAAAAATTCACTATAAAAGTGAATTTTTTTTGCAATAATTTAATTAGTTAATGTGAGTTTTAAATAATTAATAATGCAATAAGAGGAATAGTTAGCACTGAAAATAAAGTAGAAATAAATACTATTCTAGATGCTAGTTCACTATTTGCATCATATTCTGAAGCTAAAATTGCTGTATTGCCTGCAGCTGGCATTGCACCTATAATTACAGGAACTCCAAGAAGATACTTATGATTAATAAAAGCTGATAATAAACCATATATAATTATTGGAATTATTATTAATCTTGCAAAACTAATTACATATACTCTCCAGTTTGAAAAGATTTGCTTTGTTTCACTATTAGCTAATAGACCACCAATAATAAGCATAGATAAAGGAGTTGTTATAGAAGCTAGTAAGTCCATAGTTCCTTCTAAAGCATAGGGTATAGGAACTGAAAAAACAAATAATATAAAGCCAACAATTACGGATACAGTTCCAGTATTTATCAATAGCTTCCAATTTCTATTTTTTTGAGCCATATTTCCTCTTTTAAGCATCCAAATTCCTATTGTAAAAACAAAAAGATTAAAAGGAAGATTATAAAAAGACACATAAAAAAGTGCTTCATCTCCAAATATTGCTTGTACAACGGGATATCCCATAAATCCTACATTAGAAAATACTAAAGCAAATTCAAAAACACCTATTTCATCTTCTTTTGATCCGATGATTTTTGGAATAATTATAGCAATAATAAACGATAAAAAATATACTATCAAAGATATAACTAATATCAAACCACTTTCTAATATGATTTGTGGACTTGCTTCTTCCTTAACTAAAGAGCCGATAATTAATGCAGGAAGGGAAAGTTTAACTAAAATACTGGTCATTCCTTTTATAGTAGAATCATCAAAGATTTTTATTTTTTTAGCCCAGTATCCAACAAGTAATAATAAGAATAAAATTAATATTTGATTAAATACTGTTTGAAAGTTCATACAAATCTCCTTTTCTAGTAAGATAAAATGTTGTGTATAAGGCACATATAAATAATTTCTCATTACATATTAGTATATATTAATGTATATGAAAAGTAAAAAATATAATTATTAAACTTTTTATAAAATAATGTTTTTTATTAGCAAGCTTACAGTTTTATTTAATTTTTATAATTTTTGCTATATTGTAATTTGAGATAATCAATATTAAAATAGATAATAAGTTGATAAAGTGCTAGCTTCTTGTATTAATTGATTTATTAGAGTATTATATGAAGATAGAGCAATCAAAACGAACAATAAATAATTGGTGTTTTGGGAGGCTTTAAAAATGAAAAATAGGCAGAGAAAAAAGATCTATTTGTGGTCTAGTTTATTTGTGCTGCTGATACTTATATTCTATAAATTGTATACTTATTACATTGGATTAAACTTTCACTCGTTAAATTATAATAACATAAAAAAGATACAGGAAATATCTAAAGAAAAGCAAGATATAAGCTTTGCAGTGTTAGGGAATATAAAAAGCTCCGTTGAATTATTTGATAAAAAACATATAGACATGCTTAATAATGAAGAATTAGACTTTATTATTTCAACAGGTAATGCTTTAGCAGATGGTTCTAAAAATAAGTATAGAATTTTAAACAAATCTATTAGTAAGATAGATGTCCCATTTATTACTGCTGTAGGAGAAGGAGAAGTATCTGAAGAAGGTGCTATTTGTTACTATAAGCATTTTGGACCTCTTTATTTTTCTTTTGCTACAGAAGATAGTTATTTTATTTTTATGGATACTACGGGTAACACTTCAATGGAATGGCAAAAAGATTGGTTATTAGAAGAACTAGATAAAGGAAGCAATTATAAGAATAGATTTGTTTTTATGAATAAGCCTCTTTATAAACCAGACAATATTGATGAATCAGAAATTAAAGGCCTATATATAGAGGATAAAGAATATTGCAACTTTTTAATTGATACTTTTTCAAAGAAAAATGTTACAGCAGTTTTTGCATCCAATATAGGAATATATGATAATAAGGTAATTAATGGAGTTTCATATTATATTACTGGCGGAGCTGGTGGTCCGCTTATATTGGACAATCAAAATAGTTATTACCATTATATAAAAGTAAATATTTCTTCTGAAGATGTTGTATTTGAATTAAAAAGGTTTGATGAACAAAAAATTACTGGTATTTGGGAGTCCTTATCAAGCAAGGCTTTTTATGTCTATTCTTTATTTAAAATTAATATTGTTAATATAATGATTACAATAAATATAATATATGCTATAGCTTTATTTGTTTACATGAAATTTACTAAAGAAGTTGATTATTATACAGATTTTGATCTTTCTCTTGATGAAAGTTATCAAAACCTTAAGTTAAATATTGCTATGTTTACAAATAATTATTTTCCCTTTGTAGGTGGAGTACCAATTTCAATCGAAAGACTTTCAAGAGGACTTAGGAAGCTTGGTCATAATGTTTATATATTTGCCCCTGAATATCCTCAAGAATATAATGATGACGAAAGTGTTATCCGATGTAAACTTATTACCTTTTATGAAACAGACCAATTTGATTTTCCTATTGTAAATGTTTTTCAAAAGGAAATAGAAAAAGAATTTGTTAAAAAAAATATTGATATAATCCATGTCCATCATCCTTTTGGAATTGGTCATAAAGGAGTTAAATTGGGTAAAAAGTATAACTTGCCAGTAATATTTACATATCATACGAGATATGAAAAATATGCTCATAATATACCCTTAGGAAGTGAATTCTTTAAAAGCACTATACCTCATAAAATTATTAAAAAATTTGCCCAAGATTGCAGTTCAATTATTGCTCCTACTGAAAGTGCAAAAGATTATCTAAAAAATATTGGTGTTATAAAGCCTGTTGTAGTTTTACCAACAGGTATTGAATTTGAATTATACGAAAATGTTGATTTAAATAAAGTAGATAATGTGCGAAAGCAATTTGTTTCCGATGATGAACTTTTATTATGTTCAGTATCAAGACTGACTAAAGAGAAAAATTTATCTTTCCTTATTGAAGGATTAAAATACGTAAAGGAAAATACTAACAAGAAATTTAAGTGCCTTATTATTGGTGATGGTCCTGAAAGGCAACATTTACAAGAGATTATTGATGGATATAATCTTGATAATATTGTATTATTAATAGGAACGGTTGAACCTAAAGAAATTATTAATTATTATAGGGCATCGGATATCTTTGTTTTTGCATCCCGCTCTGAAACACAAGGGATGGTACTTTTAGAATCTATGGCAGGAAAGTGTCCTGTTGTTGCAGTCCGTTCCAGTGGAACTGATGACATGATTATTGATGGAGAAAATGGATTTAAAACTAAAGAAGATGTCACAGATTGGGGAGAAAAGGTCATTCAATTAATAGAAGATAATGAACTTAGAGATATGATGAGCCAGAATGCATATGATTTTTCAAAAGAATTTTCAATTGATAATATGGCAAAAAAAGCAGAAAAATTGTATTATAATAATTTAAAGATTAATGAAGAAATGATTGCTTTTGACAAGAATGCGACAAAATTAGGAGGAGATTACAATCATTAACACTTTAATTCAAAACATCATTAGTTTAATCTTTATATCCTACATTAAATTAGTTTACAAAACTAGCAAAATAAAAATAGATGGTAACGCTGAATTTTTTAAATCAGACTACAAAGAAAAGTTTGTTTTTTCTTTTTGGCATGGCTGCAGTTATTGTTTTTATCCTCTCATAAGGGGAGAAAAGTTATGTGTTATTACTACTGAAAATCGTAGGGGAGGTTATATATCAAATATATGTAAAAACTTTGGATATATACCTATCCGGGTTCCTGATGAATCAAAGGGAGGAAACTACTTTTTGTTAATTAGAAAAATAATTAAAGATGAGGCTAAAGCTAGTGTTGCTATTACTTTTGATGGTCCTTTAGGACCTTTGCATGAACCTAAAGTATTCCCCTTTGCAGTTGCGCTTTTTACAAAAAGAAGAGTAGTACCTATATCTATTAATGTTAAAAAGAAAATAGTATTAAATAATAGATGGGATAAATTTATAGTTCCTCTTCTTTTTAATAATATAAATGTATATGTACACGATCCTATTGACGTAGATAAAAAAGATTTAAAAGATGAATTTGAAAAACAAAGAAAAGAAGCTAAAAAGATAATGTTAGAATGGGAAGAAAATAATTAAATTAAGGAAGATAGCAAAGATGAAAAAATTAATAGATGACTTATATAAATATAATAATCTTGAAGATGATAAATTACTTGAACTTCTTAAAGTAATGGATAAGGAGGATATTGCTTATCTTAAAAGCAAGGCCTTAGATACAAGAAAGTTATATTACGGAGATAAAGTTTATCTAAGAGGCCTGATTGAGTTTACCAATTATTGTAGCAAAAATTGCATATATTGTGGTATTCAGTCAGGAAATAAATACGCTAAAAGGTACAGACTAACTCTTGAGCAAATTCTCAAATGTTGTGAGATAGGATATAGTCTAGGTTATAGGACTTTTGTACTTCAAGGTGGAGAAGACAAATATTATACAGATGAAAAAATAGTTGAAATAATATATGAGATTAAAAATAAATATCCAGATTGTGCAATTACCCTTTCCATAGGGGAAAAATCTTATGATTCTTATAAACGATATTTTGAGGCAGGAGCAGACAGATATCTTTTAAGACATGAAACAGCTGACAAAGACTTATTTGAAAGTATACACCCTAGAGCTTCCTTTGAAAATAGAATGAATTGCCTTAAAAATTTAAAAGAAATAGGATATCAAGTAGGCGCTGGCTTTATGATAGGATTGCCAAATCAGACTTACGAACATTATGTTAAGGATTTAAGATTTTTAAAAGAATTTGATCCTCATATGATAGGGGTAGGCCCTTTTATACCTCATAAGGATACTTTGTTAAAGGATGAAAAAGCTGGAAGCTTGGAATTGACTACAATATTACTTGCCATCATTAGGCTTTTGCTGCCTAAAGTGCTTTTGCCAGCTACAACTGCATTAGGAACTATAGATCCTATGGGAAGGGAAGAGGCTTTAAAAGCTGGAGCTAATGTAGTCATGCCTAATTTATCTCCTATTGATGTAAGAGAAAAGTATTCATTATATGATGGTAAAATATGTACTGGTGATGAGGCTGCTGAATGTAGAATGTGTATAGAAAATAGAATTAAAAAGACTGGTTTTACTTTGGATTCTTCAAGGGGAGATCATGTGATGTACAATAAAGAACTTGCTTTAGGGGGATTGTATGAATCAAACACCAAGAGCTAACAGAAAACACATTGTATTATATGGGAAAACCAATTCAGGCAAGTCTTCAATATTTAATGCAATCATTGGTCAAGATCTTTCTATTGTATCCTCAATAAAAGGAACTACAACAGACCCAATTATTAAGTCTATGGAGTTAATTTCTTTTGGGCCTATTACTTTAATTGACACAGCAGGACTTGATGATAAAACTGAACTTGGAGAATTAAGAATAAAACAAAGTCTTAAAATGCTTCAAAGAGCAGATTTTGCTCTTTATATCATGGATGCTAATGATTTGGATGAACTTGCTTATAAAGAAATGGCAGATGAATTTAAAAAGTTTCACATTCCACATTCTTTAATTATTAATAAGGTAGACGCAATTTCTAAAGATAAGCTTAAACTAATTAAAGAAAAGTATAAGGATGCCATTTTTGTATCTGTTAATGATGAGGAAAGTATTATTCAGTTAAGAAGTGAATTAATTAGTAAGTTAAAAAGTCAAGAAAGCGAAAAAACTTTATTAGGAGATTTAGTGCCTTATAATGGTACAGTTCTTTTAGTTGTAGCTATTGATTCTGAAGCTCCTAAGGGAAGGATTATACTTCCACAAGTTCAAGTGATTAGAGATTGTTTAGATAATGGAATAAAAGCTTGTGTTGTAAGAGATACAGAATTAGAAGAAGCCTTAGATGATTTAAAAAACATAGATTTAGTTATAACTGATTCACAAATATTTAAAAAAGTTGACAAGCTAGTGCCAAAAGACATTAAACTTACTAGTTTTTCTATTTTATTTGCAAGATATAAAGGAGAACTAGAAATCTTTTTAGAAGGAATTTCATCAATTAATGAGCTAAAAGAAAATGCTAAAATTTTAATTGCAGAAAGTTGTAGTCATAGCAGTTCCCATGAGGATATTGGAAAAGTAAAGATCCCATTTATGCTTCAAGAAAAGATTGCTAAGAGCTTGGAATTTGAATTTACAACAGGTCATGACTTTCCAGAGGATTTAAAGGGATATGATTTAATCATTCATTGTGGAGGCTGCATGATGAATGAAAAAGAAATGAAAACAAGAATTAAAATTTGTAAAGAAAACAATATTAAGATAACAAATTATGGAATACTTTTAGCATACCTTACGGGAATTCTGGATAGGAGTATAGAAATATTCCATTAGATTAAAGTTTGTCTTCCAATATATTATATATTCTTTCATAATAAAAGTAGGAACGGTAAGTTCCTACTTTTTTATATGTTTTCAGCTATATAATAGATTAATTTTTCAGATTCTTCCCATCCCAGGCATGGGTCAGTTATAGACTTTCCATATATCTTTCCATCAGCTGGTTGGTTTCCTTCTTCAATATAGCTTTCAATCATTAATCCTTTAACTATATTTTTTAATCTTAAGGATATTTTCCTGCTATGAAGTATTTCTTTAACTATACGGGGTTGTTCTTTATATCTTTTCATGGAGTTAGCATGATTGGTATCAACTATAATTGCAGGATTTATAAGAGAGCGTTCCTCATAATCTTTTGATAAGTTCATCATATCTTCGTAATGATAGTTAGGAATATTCGTACCGTAATGATTTACGGCACCCCTTAGTATTGCGTGGGCAAGAGAATTTCCTGTGGTACTTACTTCCCAGCCTTGATAAAGAAATGTGTGGCCGTGTTGAGCTGCATAGATAGAATTTAGCATAACCGAAGTATCACCACTAGTAGGGTTTTTCATACCCACTGGTATATCCATGCCACTTACAGTTAAACGGTGTTGTTGATTTTCTACAGACCTTGCTCCTATTGCCACATAGCTTAATATATCTTGAAGGTAAGTGTAGTTTTCAGGATAAAGCATTTCGTCTGCAGGTGTTAAGTGAGATTCTGAAATTGCTCGTATATGCATCTTTCTAATAGCTTTTAAGCCTTCCAGGATATTTGGTTTTTCGTTAGGGTCAGGTTGATGAAGCATACCCTTATAGCCGTCACCAGTTGTTCTTGGTTTGTTTGTATAGATTCTTGGAATAATTATAATATTATCTTTTACTTTTTCTTGAACTTTGGCAAGACGATATATATAATCGCAGACTGCATCTTCATCATGGGCTGAGCAAGGACCAATAATAAGAATAAACTTATCACTTTTTCTTTCAAATACAGCCTTTATTTCTTCGTCTCTATTTTGTTTGAGAACAGCCAATTCTTTTGGGAAAGGAAGTTCGTTAATAATTTCTTCCGCTGAGGGTATTTTTCTGATATAATTGAAACTCATATCGTATTTCCTTTCTATTAATATTAATTATAAAGTTAAAAATATTTAATCTTTAGCTTTGATAAATTTCAACCATTTTATAACGGATTAAGAACTTTGTCAATATATAATTGAATAGAAAGTAAAATTGTATTAATACTAATGTATGTAAAATCAATAAGATATTTTAAAAAAATAATTCTTTAAAAATTTGTTCAAGAATATTTAATATAAACATCAAAGTTTTTCTTGAATAAAAAGTATATTATGAAATGGAGGAGGAAGTATTATGGGGGTAAAAATTACTGATAGTGTTACTTGGGTTGGAAAAAGAGATTGGGAACTTCGTACTTTTCATGGAGAAGAATATTCAACTCACAGAGGTTCTTCTTACAATTCTTATCTTGTTAGAGATGAAAAAACTGCACTTATAGACACAGTGTGGAGTCCTTTTGATGAAGAATTTGTAGAAGAACTAAAAAAAGAAATCGACTTAAAAGAAATTGACTATATTATTATTAATCATGGTGAAGTAGACCATAGTGGTGCATTGCTTAAACTTATGAATGAAATACCTGATACTCCTATTTATTGCACTAAAAATGGTACAACTTCCATAAAAGGTCAATACCATAAAGACTGGAATTTTAATGTTGTAAAAACTGGAGATAAACTAAGTTTAGGAAAAAAAGAATTGATTTTTATAGAAGCCAGAATGCTTCATTGGCCTGATAGTATGTTTACCTATCTTACAGGAGAAAATATTTTATTTAGTAATGATGCTTTTGGTCAGCATTTTGCAACAGAACAAGTTTACAATGACTTAGTGGACCAATGTGAACTTTATCAAGAAGCTATAAAATATTATGCAAATATATTAACTCCTTTTAGTTCCCTTGTAATAGATAAGATAAAGGAAGTTTTAAGCTTTAACCTGCCTCTTAATATGATTTGTACAAGCCATGGAGTTATATGGAGGGATAATCCGGTCCAAATAGTTGAACAATACTTAAAATGGGCAGATAATTATCAAGAAAATCAAATAAGCATTTTATATGATACTATGTGGGATAATACTAAAAAAATGGCAGAAGCAATTAAAAGAGGAATTCAAGCTGTTGATAATGAAGTTGTTATAAAACTATTTAATGTAGCAAGAACAGATAATAATGACGTTATTACAGAAGTATTTAAGTCAAAAGCGATATTAGTAGGTTCATCAACAATTAACAATGGAATCCTTTCTTCTGTTGCTGGCATTTTAGAAATGATAAAAGGTTTAGCTTTCAAAAATAAAAAAGCAGCAGCTTTTGGAAGTTATGGTTGGGGAGGACAAGCTGTAAAAATTATTTCTAATACTCTAAAAGATAGCGGTTTTGAGTTAATCAACGAAGGGAAAAGAATTTTATGGACACCAGATGAAAAAGCAATAAAAGAATGCGAAGAATTTGGTGCAGAAATTGCAAGGTCTTTAAAAAACTAATATTTAAAAAACATGGTCTATGACCATGTTTTTTATTCTATATAGGCTTACCTTTAGCTTATTTTCCAATAGCTTTTTCTGCAAATTCTCTTGTTACAATCTCATCATAGGGAACTCTTTTTTCTAATTCCCCGGCACTTTCTAGTATATCTTGAAGCAGTGTAAGTGATTCTTCTTCCATTATAGGTGTTTCACACCAAGTATCCTGGTCTTTGTATCTTTTAATAATTTTAACTAAGAGTTCTTTATCTGTTTCTTTAAATTGTGGATGAATAACTTCTGCAATCTCTTCAGGAGAGTGTTCTTTAACCCATACTTGAGCTTTATAAAAGGCATTAGTAAACTTTTGTATTATTTCAGGATTGTTTTCAATATATTCTTTTGATGCCATAAAAACAGTGTAAGGTACTTTTCCACTGGCAGTTCCTAAAGAAGCAACAACATAACCATTATTTTGCACTTCGAGAGTAGAAGCGGTAGGTTCAAATTCTATAGAATAATCTCCTGTTCCACTAGCAAAGGCTCCTGCTGTTGCAGTAAATTGCAAATTAGTGATAATCTCAACATCTTCAAAAGGCTTTAAGCCATTTTGTTTTAAAATATACTCAAACACCATTTGAGGCATTCCACCTGGCCGCCCCCCTATTACAGTTTTACCTTTTAAGTCAGTCCATTGGAAATCCTTTTCATCTTCACGGCTTACTAGAAAGTTTCCTGCTCTTTGAGTTTGTTGCGCAAAGACTACTCCATAATTTTCCTTTCCTTGATTGTAAACATATATTGCTGCTTCTGTTCCCATCATTCCAATATCAGCATCTCCAGAAATAAGTGCTGTCATGGATTTATCAGCACCCCAGCCTGATGTAAGCTCAATTTTTAGACCTTCTTCTTCAAAAAATCCTTTTTCTATTGCCACATATTGAGGAGCATAAAATACGGAGTGAACAACTTCGTTGAGTCTTACAACTGTTAGTTCTTCTTTACTACATCCTGAAAAAAATGCACTAGCCATAATTATTATAAGCAGGATTAGAATACAGGTTTTTTTCTTATTCATATAATTTCCTCCTTTTTGAATATATAATATATATATTCATAGGGGGGATGTATCCGTGATTAAATAAGGGATTTTAATTTTGCTTACATAATTAATACTTTTATGGAGATAATAAAAAGGGCAAATATTATAATAGGAGGCGTTTGATTTGACGGTTCAATTAACACAAAAAGAAAGAATGCTTTTAGAAGATCAAAAAAGCCATGAAGAAGTATGTATTAAACAGTACAAGGAATATGCTAACCAGGCTAAAGATCCCCAACTAAAACAATTATTTAATAATTATGCATCAAAAGAACAAGAACATTTAAATACAATTAACCAAATTCTAAATGGACAAGTACCTCAAATGTCTTCGTCTCAGAGCCAACAAGGGGGACAAAGCAGTCAAAGTATGACTATGGGGCAAAGTAACAATCAGTCTGGCAGCCAAAGTCAAAATTACAATCAAGAAGATGCAGTCCTTTGTCAACATATGCTCATGACTGAAAAGTATGTGGCAGGAACATATAATACTGCTGTTTTTGAGTTTAAAGATCCTAGTATCCGTCAAGTATTAAATCATATTGAAAAAGAAGAACAAGAGCATGGAGAAGGGATTTTTAACTATATGTATCAGCATGGAATGTATACTCCACAATAAAAACAAATAAACTTTTTTAAATAAAAACCGTATTACATTATGTAATATGGTTTTTATTATGTTTCTTCATAAATTAATTATGCAATATTGCAATATCGAGTTATTATGATATAATATAATTAATAATAAATATTAATTGAGAATGAAATCTGTGTTACTAACTATTTACCATCATTTAACAATGTGCTAGAATAGTAATAAAATATATAAATATAAGAAGGTGAAAAGATGCCTCTTGATGATTGGAGAAGTAAGTTAGCTAAAGCCGTAAAAACTGTAAAAGATGGGACAGGAGAATTGTATCAAACAACAAAGATTAATGTAGATCTTGGAAAAGAACAAGATAATTTAAAAAAACTTTACTACGAAATAGGCAAAAAAGTTCATGAGATTTATCAATATGGAGGTTCATTAGGCAAGTTTTTTGACGAAAAGTATCTTGAAATAAAAGAAGTTGAAGAAAAAATTGAAGAACTCCAAAAGAAAATGGAAGAAATTAAGAAGGTTAGAGTTTGCATTCAATGTGGAAAAGAAGTTGATAATAAAGCTAAATTTTGTCCTAAATGTGGTTCAGCTATGACTGGTGAAACAAAAGAAGAGCAAAAAGCTTCAACACTGGTTAACGAAAAAGAAGAAGGTATTCCTGAACTTGAAATAAAAATATGCCCTAATTGTAAGGCAGAAAATCAAATAGAAGATAAGTTTTGTTTATCATGCGGCAGAACACTATTATAAAGGAGAAAGCTATGAGTTATATTAAAGAAATAGTTAAAAACATGGAAAATGCGACTCTTTTCATTGGTAAGAAGACAAAAGACGGTATTGACAATATTAAATTAAAGAAGCAATTTCATAATGAATCAAAAAAGCTTAGTAAATTATATGAGGAATTAGGTAAGATTTCATATAATATTCATGTGGGTAAAAGAAACCAAATTAATGAAATTGATAATATTTGTAATCAAATAAAAAAGCAAATTAAAATAGTAAATAAGCTAAAAAATAAATCTAATTATTTAAAGGAAACAGATAACAAAGATATAGAAAATAATGATATTGCTGCTTATGATTTAGAGGAAACTACTATAGATAACACTGTTGTAGATGAGCCAGTACCTGAACCTGAACTTGGAAAGGACGGTTATTTGCTATTAAAGTTTTGTTCCAATTGTCAAACAGGAAATAATCCTGAGGCAAAAAAATGCATTTCTTGCGGACAATTATTTTAATTTCTATTATAATAGACCTTCAAGGTCTTGTTTTTTACTAAAAAACTATATAGATAATATTATAATTATGAATAATATATATAGCTAAGATGTAAAATCTATACTAGATAAAGGATATCATTAAGAAAAGGGGGATAATATGTTATGTGAACGTTGTAAAAAAAATACTGCATCTGTACATGTTACACATATAAATAACGGTGAAAAAGTAGAGCACTATTTATGCGAACAATGTGCAAAAGAAACAGAATCTATACATTTTAATACCCCGATTTCTTTCCAGGATTTTTTAACGGGCTTATTAGATATGCCTTTAATGGGCAAGTCTCCTTCAAAAGGAGCTACTGACAAAACAGCACTATTGCAATGTCCCTCTTGCAAGATGACCTATGATGAGTTTTCCAAGATAGGTCGTTTTGGCTGTTCAGAGTGTTATACTGCTTTTAAAAGCCGGCTTATGCCTATAATAAAAAACATACATGGAATAAATGAACATATAGGAAAGCTTCCTAGCAGTGCTGCTGATGAATTGAAATTTAAAAGAGAATTAGAGCAGCTTAAGAAAGAATTAAAGGAAGCAATAAGATTGGAGGAGTTTGAAAGAGCAGCTCAGCTTAGAGATAGAATTCGTAGCATGGAACAGGGGGGAGAAAATGAAAAAATGGTATGAAGATAGTTTAGATACTGATATTGTAGTTTCTAGTAGAATCCGCTTAGCAAGAAACTACAAAAAATATCCTTTCTCTGTAAAATTGTCTTTACCTCAAGCTGAAAAAATGATAGAAGAAACAAAAAAAATACTTCTAGAAGGAAATACTGTTTTATCTAGAGAATTTGAATATATNTCAGTTTTTAATAATAAGCNTGTAAATAAGAGAGCTATGATGGAAAGCCATGTTATAAGTCCTGAGTTAGTCAGAAAGACATCTCCTTGTGGTGTTTTGGTTAGAAATGATGAATCTATAAGTATAATGGTTAATGAAGAAGACCATCTTAGAATTCAATCTATGGCAGCAGGAATGAATTTATACAAAGCTTGGGATTTAGCCGATAAGATTGATAATGTCTTAGAAGAATCCATAGAATATGCTTTTGATGAAGCTTTAGGTTATTTAACTTCTTGCCCGACTAATGTAGGAACGGGCATGAGAGCATCATATATGCTTCATCTTCCGGCCTTAGAATGGTCTGGTCAGCTTCAAAATATACTTCAGGCCATAGGGAAACTGGGCTTTACAGTAAGAGGTTTATATGGTGAAGGCACAAAAGCTGAAGGAAGCTATTATCAAATTTCTAATCAAATAACTTTAGGACAGTCTGAAAGTGAAATAATTGATAACTTAGATACTGTGACTATGCAAATTGTAGAACAAGAAAAAACTATTAGAGAAAGAATTTTAAAAGATAGAAAAATAGAATTTGTAGATAAGATTTATAGGTCTTACGGGATTATAAAATATGCAAAAGTCTTAACTACTAAAGAAGCTATGACTTATTTATCAGATATAAAAATGGGTTATGAAATGGGAATCCTTAATGAACCAAAAGCAAAAATTAATATATATGGATTAGTAATGAATATCCAACCTGGAAATTTACAAAAAAAGATAGGTTTGGATTTAAACAACCAAGAAATAGATGAAAAGCGAGCTTCTTTTATTAGAGAACAGTTTAACTACATATGATAAAAGGAGGAATGTATTATGATGGGGAAATTTACAAAACGGGCACAAGAAGCTCTTCAAGCCTCTCAACAGGTAGCTGCACAATTAGGGCATGGATATGTAGGTACTGAGCATATACTTTTAGGCTTAATTAGAGTTGAAGAAAGTGTTGCAGCAAAAGCATTAAAAAATCAAGGGGTATCTGAAGAAGATATTATTAATAAACTAAAAGCTGTAATTGGTAGTGGGGATATATCAATAGCAGAACCCCAAGATTTTACTCCTAGAGCTAAAAGGATTTTGGAAATGAGCTTTAGGGAAGCATTAAAGATGGGTACAGGTTATATTGGTACCGAACATTTACTTTTAGCTCTTTTAAGAGAGCAAGACTCTATTGCAGTAAAATTACTTATAAGTATGGGAATTAATCCTCAAAATATTTATGATGATATAATGGCAATGTTAGGAGAATCTAATAAAGGACAAGGAGGCATTACTATTAATAACAAAGTAGCATCAAAAGTTAGTAATAGTGATACACCTACCTTAGACCAATTTAGCCGTGATTTAACAGCTATGGCTACTGAACAAAAATTTGACCCTATAATTGGAAGAGATAAAGAAATTGAAAGAGTTATTCAAGTATTAAGTAGAAGAACAAAAAACAATCCTTGTTTAGTAGGAGAACCAGGAGTAGGTAAAACTGCTATTGCAGAAGGATTAGCACAAAAAATAGTAGAAGGAAATGTTCCAGAAATTATTAAAAATAAAAGAGTTGTATCTTTAGATTTATCTGCTATGATTGCAGGTTCTAAATATAGAGGGGAATTTGAAGAAAGAATCAAAAAAGCATTAGATGAAATTCGTGCTTCTAGTAATGTAATACTTTTTATTGATGAACTTCATACTATTATAGGAGCAGGTGCTGCTGAAGGTGCAATAGATGCTTCTAATATCCTAAAACCTTCATTGGCAAGAGGAGAAATTCAAGTTATAGGTGCAACCACATTAGATGAATACCGCAAATACATTGAAAAGGATGCAGCACTTGAAAGACGTTTCCAACCTGTTAAGGTTGAAGAGCCTACAGAAGAAGAAACTATAGAAATTTTAAAAGGCTTAAGGGATAAATATGAAGCACATCACCAAGTTCATATTACAGATGAATCAATTATAGCAGCAGTTAAGTTATCTAGCAGATATATTACTGATAGGTTTTTACCAGATAAAGCTATTGATTTAATTGACGAAGCTGCTTCTAAGATTAGGCTGCGTTTATATACAGCACCACCTAATGTTAAAGAACTAGAAGAAAAACTAGAAGAGTTAGAAAAAGAAAAGGAATCTGCAATTAAAACTGAAGAATTTGAAAAAGCAGGAGAAATTAAAAAGAAGCAAGATGAAATTAAAAAGAAATTAGAACAAGAAAAAAGTGATTGGAAAGATGCTTATTCTAAGGCTAAACAAGAGGTTACAGAAGAAGAAATTGCTGATATAGTAGCTAGTTGGACAGGAATTCCAGTTAGAAAGTTAGCTGAAGAAGAAAGCGAAAGATTAAGGAAACTCGAAGAAATTCTTCATAAAAGGGTTATTGGNCAAGAAGAAGCAGTTAAAGCTGTTTCAAAAGCTATAAGAAGAGGCAGAGTAGGATTAAAGGATCCAAAAAGACCTATTGGTTCTTTCTTATTCTTAGGTCCAACAGGAGTTGGGAAAACAGAACTTACAAAAGCTTTAGCAGAAGCTCTTTTTGGCGATGATGACGCAATGGTAAGAATTGATATGTCCGAATATATGGAAAAGCATAGTGTTTCGAAGTTAATTGGTTCACCTCCTGGATACGTTGGTTATGATGAAGGAGGGCAGTTAAGCGAAAAAATAAGAAGGAAACCTTATTCTGTTATACTTTTCGACGAAGTTGAAAAAGCTCATCCTGATGTGTTTAATATCCTTCTTCAAGTATTAGATGACGGACATATTACAGATTCTCAAGGAAGAAGAGTAGATTTTAAGAATACTGTTGTGATAATGACTTCTAATATAGGTGCAAGAAACATTGTTGAACCAAAGAGATTAGGTTTTGCATCTGCAGATAGCGAAGCAAGAAATTATGATGATATGAAGAAAAATGTTATGGATGAAGTAAAAAGACTATTTAGACCTGAATTTTTAAATAGGATTGATGAAATGATTGTATTCCATCCGCTTAACAAGGAGCACATTAAGGAAATTGTTAGCATTATGGTTGAACAATTAGCAAAAAGAATTAAAGAAAACATGGGTATAACAATAGAAATTTCAGAAAGTGCAAAAGATTATTTAGCCAAAGAAGGTTTCGATCAAGCATATGGGGCAAGACCTCTTAGAAGAGCTATTCAATCTAAAATAGAAGATAAAATGGCAGAAGAAATTTTAGATGGTAATATTAAAGAAGGAGATCATGTTAAGATTGACATGGAGGAAGATCGGTTAAGATTTATTAAATAAGCATAAGTTAAGAGAAAATATGACAAAATTTTTAAAAAAACTATTTTANAATGGAATTCATGGATAAAATAGAGTATAATTAAGTAAACAAATATAGTCTAGGGGGTTACCAATGTGGCAGTCGTTGAAGAGTTAATACGATTGGAAAATGATAATAGCTTAAGCTTCGGGAACTATTTAATGGATACCAAAAAAAAGATAATAGACTTTGAAGTAGACGGTGATTTGTATAAAGTTAAGACATATAATAAAATTACGAAGCTAGAAAAAAACGGAATACTCCTATATGAGTCAGTTCCCGGTACAGCAGTGCATAACTTTACTATGGATGAAAAAAGTGTTTCTTTTTCTGTAACAGGGGAAAATACTTCTCAGATTACTATGGAGTTAGAACCTGAAAAAGAGTATAAAATTTTTATTGAAAATGTCCAAGTAGGTAAAGTTAAAGCAAGTTTAGCTGGTAAAGTAACATTCAGTATAGATTTTACTAGCGGAGAGCAAAAGGTTAAGATTGAAAAGATATGATAAAATATAAAGCACATCTAATATTAGATGTGCTTTAATGATAAAAAGGAAGATAGTATGGCAAAAACAAAAAATATATTCGTATGTCAAGAGTGTGGATACGAATCAGCTAAATGGTTGGGAAAATGTCCAGCTTGTAATGGATGGAGTACTTTTGTAGAAGAAATAACTACATCCAAAAAATCTTCTAGCCTATTAGATAAAGAAATTAATATTAATCCAGTTGTCCTAAAAGATATCGGTACAGACGAAGAACAAAGGATCCTTACAGGGAGCAAGGAATTGGATAGAGTACTTGGTGGAGGAATAGTAAAAGGTTCCTTGGTTTTAGTAGGAGGAGACCCTGGTATAGGTAAGTCAACTCTGCTTTTACAAATATGCAGTCATATTGGTAAAAGCGGCCACAAAATATTATATGTCTCTGGTGAAGAATCCATTAAACAGATTAAAATGAGGGCAGACAGGCTAGGTGTAGCTACAGATAAATTATTTATCTTATCAGAGACAAACATTGATTTAGTTGAAGAAGTTATAATGAAGGAAACTCCAGATATAGTTATAATGGACTCTATCCAGACAGTTTTCAAAGAAGAAATATCCTCTGCCCCTGGTAGTGTCAGTCAGGTAAGAGAAGCTACTTCTACCTTAATGAGGATTTCAAAAGGACACAATATATCCATAATAATTGTTGGTCATGTTACAAAAGAGGGAGCAATTGCAGGGCCTAAAGTTTTGGAGCATATGGTAGATACGGTACTATATTTTGAAGGTGAAAGACATGCAACTTACCGTATTTTAAGAGCTGTTAAAAACCGTTTTGGTTCTACAAATGAAATTGGAGTTTTTGAAATGCAAGATAAAGGTCTTATTGAAGTAGAAAACCCCTCCGAATTAATGTTGTCGGGCAGACCAGTAAATATACCTGGTTCTGTGGTTTCTTGTAGTATGGAAGGTACCAGGCCTTTGCTAGTGGAGGTTCAAGCATTAGTTAGCTTTACTAATTTTGGGATGCCAAGAAGAACTGCAACAGGTATAGATTATAATAGAGTAGTTATGCTTATGGCAGTGTTAGAAAAACGAGTAGGAATGCAGTTAATAAGTTATGATAGTTATGTTAATTTAGCTGGAGGAATAAAAATAACTGAACCAGCTCTTGATTTAGGAGTGGCAGCAGCAATAGCGTCAAGCTTTAAAGACAAAATAATAGACCCCTATATGGTAGTATTTGGAGAAGTAGGGCTTACAGGAGAAATTAGAGGAATAAATATGGCAGAAAAAAGAGTAGCAGAATGTGCAAAGATGGGCTTTAAAAGCTGTGTAATACCTAAAGCTAATTTAAAGAATATAAAAAAAATAGACGGTATAAATGTATATGGAGTAGAAAATATTAATGAGGCACTAGAAATAATAATAAAGAACTAACCGAGGTTAGTTCTTTATTATTTTAATTTAAATTTTCTTTTATTCTTTTGTGAAATTATCTTAAAGTAAAGTTTCCTAAAATTTTCACACGTTCTAATTCTTTAATAATAATATCATATAAGTTCAAATCTAAAGTGTTACATATGGAAGCAAGATAAAATAAGTTTCTTCCTATCTCTTTCTCAAGTAAATCACGACAACTATCACAAAGTTCTCCATTAATGTGATCATCCATAAGATACTTTAATTCCTCTAAAGATGTCTCAGAATCATCATCAGGATACTTTTGTTTGTCGGTATTAATACGAATGCAGCCGCAGTGAGTAGCGGATTTTGCAATAGTGCGGTTTACCCTGGCACATGAATCCTGATACTTAGTAATTTGATCTAATATACTTTTATTTCTAAATAAAAGGCTTTCTACAGTATATTGAAATTCATCAGTAATAGTATTTCTTAAATCAGGCATAAGTTCACTCCTTTTACAAGATTTCCTTAAATATATTATAACATAAAAGTATTCGGATAAGAAATGATAATTAATGAATATAGTTAGAAAGAATTAGTAATTTTAAAAAGGTTGTCGAAATAATTTGTTTTGACTTTTTCTATATAAATATTATCATTATTTTAATATACAACAAATTTTTTAAGGAACTTCACTGTAATAAAATGGATTTTAATATTAGTTGACAAATTAAATTTTAGATGATATTATATATTTTGTCGGTAAAAAAAGCTATATGCTTTTGATCCTTGAAAATTAAACAGCATAACCATAACCCAATCAATTCAAGATTGAGTGATTAGCCAGATAACTGGCGAGGATAAACTATTAAAATGAGAGT